>ENA-OQKQ01000050-OQKQ01000050.1-human-gut-metagenome-genome-assembly--contig:-NODE-50-length-47720-cov-5.647427_pt1 | contig 47720 bp, 40 predicted proteins | sample MGYA00242651_ERZ504803 | MGnify/ENA primary metagenome ERZ504803 (study PRJEB26092, sample SAMD00036380) | human gut metagenome | host: Homo sapiens | study: EMG produced TPA metagenomics assembly of...
TTATCTCTTCCTCTGTCAGCGCATAATGCTCCTCTAAATAAGTATAACAATATTCCCGGTAATAAGTGACCGCTTCCTGCTCTCCGTACTTGTAATCAGCATCTTCACTCTCCTGACAGATGCAAAGAGCATCCGTGATATACTTCACATCATCCAGCTCTTCCGCTCTTCCCTCCCAGATAAGCTGTTCCAGATACTGCCCGTCCGGGGTTATGACGTAATTCGCGGTATAGTCTTCGAGCTTCTCCACCAGCCGGTATTTGCGAAAAGCCTGATCATATAGTTCATTATGCTTTTCCAGATACGTGCAGATTCCACTGTAGTCCTGCTGCTGATACATCTTCTCCAGTTTTTCCTTCATTGCCTGCTCCCTGCTGCCGGAAGCAGCCGCGTGAATGCGTATGCCAATAAACGCCGCAGCACTGAGCAAAAGTCCTACCACGATCGCAACGATCAAAATCTTCGCGGTCAGGGACATCCCGGTCTTCGCCATCCGCTGCGGCTTCTCCTCCCACTGCCGTTTTCCCATTTCATATGAATCTGTCCGGCGTCGTCAACGAACTTAACTGTTCCTTTCAGACCGTAGGGCATTTGACTTTCGCCAGCCATTTCAGTGAGTACAATCTGCGTACCCTCCGGGTACATTTCTCTGATTTCTTTTAGTTTCATCGTGCAAAACTCCTTTCGGTTTTATCTTTTATTCCCAAGCGTTTACAAAGAAAGTCGTTGACATCTTTCCCATATTGGGGAGGGTCGTCAACGACTTCATACTTATCTGAAAGAATCGTCTGCAACGCTTTGGTCGCTTTTCTTCCGGCAATATCATTGTCCAAATGAAGAACAATTCGCCTGATTGTTTTGTCCTTTTCAAGCAGCCTGCCGAGTGTAACAGGCACTTTCGAGTCCTCGATTTTCTGCTTTGGGGAATACACTCCCGCAAGAGAAACAAGGTTAAACTGTCGCCAGTCTTTGCCCTCCAGCTTCATCAAAGTTGCATAGGAAAGCAGGTCAATGGCACACTCAAAAAGATGAACCTCTCCGGTGTTCTCGGCAGTCAGGCGGAAAGAATATTGCTTTTTGCTTCCGGTGCAGTCGCCCATAATTCTTGATTGATTTGTTGCTCTGTATGCGGCGTATTTAGGTTCTTTATTCTCGTCATAGCCGATAAAAACAGCATTATGATATGGGAGCGACTCAATAATTAGCTCCTGTTCCAAACAGTGGTTGATGATTTCATAATCAATCCCACGCCCGAAAAGATAATCAAATACCACATCGGCAGTAGGGCTTTTTTCGGGCAGAAGCAAAGGCTGGTTCTCATAGCTTTTGATGTTTTCACAAGCCGGAAAGCTGACTGAACCGTTTCCCATAATGGTCTGAACCGCCTCCACAAAATCCATTCCACGGACTTTGATAAGGTAATCGAGGGCAGATTTGCCCCCGATACCTCTCGACCACCACATCCATTTGCCGTTGGAAATCTTCAAGCTGTCGTGGGTTCTTGTGGTGTAGGTGTTACTTGAAAACTTGACAAGCTCGCCCGGTTCATACTCTCTGAGATAGGTTAATAAATCCATTCGTTTGGCTTCGGTTATGACTTCCGGTGCAATATACGGCATAGGTATCACCGCCTTTTTACATCAGCAAATCGGCAACCGCTTTCTGTATCGGTTCGTTGATACTGAGCTTTGCAATGATAATGAGTATCTTATCAACAGGGCAGCCGATGTCATTCCAAACAGTCCAAGCACCTCCCGCAAGGTCGTCGTTTTCATACAAAGCAATGATTTCTTCCGGCGAAAACACCGTTTCAATGCTCTGTCGAACCAACTCTCCGTAGAAAGAAAGCTTTGCATTTCTAAGGGCAAATTCTGCTTCCTTTGCGGGCGGTTTGCTTCTTTTTAATTCGAGATATGCTTTATCAAGTCTCCTGACCACAACCATCATCATTGCGTCAAAAGGGTTAATGATTGCTTTTCTGCAAGGGCAGTTTTCTCTTTCCTTATCGGGTGTCATTTTATCGTTCATAGGTTTTCTCCTTTCGTGTGTTCGGCACTTCGCCCTCATCGGGTTCGCCGCCGACAATTTCGTTTTCTCGCTTATCCATATTGAGCAGAATATTCAGCTCGTCTAGTCGGGCAAGCTTTGTTTTGAGTTCTTCCTCCCCAATAAACGGTTTTTGGACTTCTTTCTTTGCGGTTTCCAACTGATTTTTGGTGTTCTCAAGGTCATTTTCCGCAAGCGACAAGCTCTCGGCAAATCTCTCAATACCGTTATCAAGACGGATAATATTGCCGTGTGCGTCATCGCCGAGAGGAACATTTCTGCTTGTCGCACCTTTCAGTCGAACCTCATAATTTCGCTCTGCGGTATTAAAAAGCAGCTCCGTTTCAAACCCTCGGTACTTGCCGAGAGGAATAGGGTCGGGGCTGTTCATCTGCTTACAGACTTCAATGATTGCTTTACCGGCGTCGGCTTTTTCGGAATAAAAAACACCCTTAACCTCCATACCGACAAAGCGGTCGTCCGTTGGTTTCGGGTGCTGTTTCGCAGTTTCTACATCTTGCTTCAAGCCTTCAATACGGTTTTCCAAAGCTGTAATTCTCTGCGGATAATATTTGATTATCTTATCCTCCAAAGCGTATTTTTCTGAGAGGAAGTTAGATTTTAAGAGCTTCAGCTTTTGAACTTGAATGTCCAAATCCATCTTTTCCTTAATATACGGATTGCCGGTGGCAAGCATTTTAATCTCTGCATAGGACAGGGCGGTTTCATCAATATCCTCGGCAGAACGCACCGGGGATTTGCTCGTCATAATCTGACTGGCGAACTTTTGCTTTCCCTCTACAAGCTGATAGAGGTATGCGTCAAAGGTCTGCTCTGTTACATAGCGGTAAATATCTACATCGGGGTTTGAGTTACCCTGACGGATAATTCGACCGGAACGCTGCTCCAAGTCTGACGGTCTCCACGGGCAATCCACATCGTGAAGTGCGATAAGTCTGTCCTGAACATTCGTGCCGGCTCCCATCTTTTGCGTAGAACCGAGAAGCACTCTGACCTCGCCTTTACGGGTCTTTTGGAACAGTTCTTTTTTCTTCACATCGGTATCTGCTTCGTGGATAAAGCGGACTTCGCTTTCGGGGACACCACGCTCTATGAGCTTTTTTTCTGATGTCGTTATACACCGAAAATGTGCCGTCATTCTTCGGCGTTGAGAGGTCGCAGAACACAAGCTGTGCCGATTTTTTATCAGCTGTTTCCTCCCAAATACGGTAGATGTTATCGACGCAGGCGTTGATTTTACTGCCCTCAAAATCAGGCAGCATATCGTTGAGCATACGCTGGTCGAGAGCTAACTTTCTTCCATCGTTTGTGATTTTGAGCATATTATCTACACTCGAATCCACACCGCCGCCACGGACTTTCTCGGCTCGTTCCGCAAGAGAAGCAACCATCTCTTTCTGCATTTCCGACGGCTTGACGGCAACATTGTGGAAGTGTGCTTCCGGTACAGGCAGCTCCAGCATATCCGCCGTCTTGATGTCGGCGACCTCCTTAAACATCGCCATAAGCTCCGGAAGGTTATAGAATTTTGCAAAGCGGGTTTTTGCTCTGTAACCCGTTCCCTCCGGTGTAAGCTCAACGGCTGTTACAGTCTCTCCAAAGGTACTTGCCCACGAGTCGAAGTGCTGTAAATTGTTTTTTACAAGCGTGTTGTACTGCAAGTATCGCTGAATGGTATAGAGTTCCACCATACTGTTTGAGATAGGAGTACCGGTTGCAAACACCGTTCCTCGACCGCCTGTAAGCTCGTCAAGGTATCTGCACTTCATAAACAGGTCAGAGGATTTCTGTGCTTCCGTCTGAGCGATACCGCCCACATTACGCATTTTGGTGTAAAGATAGAGGTTCTTGTAATAATGGCTTTCGTCAATAAAGAGCCTGTCCACACCGAGTTCTTCAAAGGTAACAACATCGTCCTTGCGGCTTTGGTCGTTGAGCTTTTCCAGCTTTTGCTTCACGGACTTTTTAGACTTTTCAAGCTGTTTAATTGAGAAATTTTCTCCACGGTTTCGCTTCAAATCCATAATACCGTCTGTCAGTTCTTCAAGCTGCTGCTCAAGAATTGCCCTCTGTCTTTCAATGGACATCGGTATTTTTTCAAACTGAGAATGACCGATAATCACTGCGTCATAATCTCCCGTAGCAATTCGACCGCAGAACTTTTTGCGGTTCTTTGTCTCAAAATCTCGTTTTGTTGCCACAAGAATATTCGCCGCCGGATAGAGCTGTAAGAACTCAGCCGCCCATTGTTCGGTTAAGTGATTCGGGACTACGAACAGCGACTTATTGCAAAGTCCAAGTCGTTTGGACTCCATAGCAGCAGCCACCATTTCAAAGGTCTTGCCCGCACCGACTGCGTGTGCCAACAGCGTATTTCCGCCGTACAAAATGTGTGCAACCGCATTTTTCTGATGTTCACGAAGTTCGATTTCCGGGTTCATACCGTTGAAAACAATATGACTTCCGTCGTACTCACGGGGTCTTATGCTATTGAACTTTTCGTTATACATCTTCGTGAGTTTTTCTCGGCGGGTAGGGTCAGCCCATATCCAGTCCTGAAAGCCCTGCTTTATGAGTTCCTGCTTTGCCTGTGCGATTGCCGTCTCTTTTTTATTGAGAACGGCTTTCTTTTTGCCTTCGTCATCTTCGATATAGTCAAAGATACGGACATCTTTCAGGTTCAGCGTTTCCTCAATTATCTTATATGCGTTGATACGGGAAGTGCCGTATGTGCTGTACGCTTTTACATTGGAACGGTCATAGCTCTTTCCCTCAATGTTCCATTCGCCGGTAAACTGAGAGTAGTGAACCTTGATATTCCACTGTGCATAGCGTGGGGTGTCGAGAAACTCAAACATAAACTGTTGGAAAATTTCAGGCGGAATCCAAGTCGCACCGAGCCTTACGGAAATCTCGCTTGCCGTCAAATCCTTTGGCTGCACCTTTTCAAGTGCCTGCACATTGACGGTGTAATCTTCGGGATACAGTGCCGCAGACCTTTTGGCTGTTGCCAGCTTCTCACGAACATTGCCCGAGAGATATTCGTCTGCCATCAGATACTTCGGCTCATAAGAATTGCCGTATTCATAAAGGGGATTTAAGAAGATTACACCCTTTAAGTCAGAGAATAATTCCTCCTCGCTTTTGCCGGACAACTCCATCATATATTCCATATCAATGGCTGCTTTTTCACCCATAGAGACAGCAAGAGCTTCATCTGCGGTGTCAACCTCCGTTACCGGCTTGTGCGGTTTAATCGTCCTTTTGAAGAACATATCCGCCTTGCGTTCCAGTTCGCCATCTTCGTTGATGACCTCAAGAGCAGACAGCAGAGCATAGGAGCTGTCGTCGGAAAAGGCAGAAGTATTGGCACGGCTGTTAATAAGTCCGTACTTCTTTGTGAAGCTGTCATACAGAGTGTTCAGTTTTTTCTGTGCCTGTTTGATTTCGCTGTCGGGGTAATCCTCGGTTTGCAGTTCAATCAGGTTACGGACACAATCTCTTATCCCAATCATTCCCTTAATGCGGTTCTCTGCGGTTGCCGATACCTCCACCGGGGACATACGGGAGTTCTCACGGAAATAGATTTTATCGTCCAAAACCGTATAAGAGAAGTTCCTTACCGTAGGGTCTGCCGGGATAGAATTATCTTCTTCCTCCAGTTCGTCGGCAACTTCGTATTCGGAGATTTCTCCGTGAATGTTTGAGACCGCTTCGTTCAAAAGTTCCGAAAGGTCGGCATTTTCAAACGCCTCACAGGTTGCTTCCGGTCCGAAGCGACCGCTTACCATTTTCATTTCGCCGAGTATCATTTCCGGGTGCTGAACAAAATATGAGTTCATCCTTATACCGTTTTCGTCGGTGTCAAGATGAACCCAGTCCGGCTCAATATCAATAAGTCTATCTCGCTTTTGCAGGAACAGAATATCGGATACAACCTCTGTTCCGGCATTGCCTTTGAAGGTGTCATTCGGAAGTCTGATTGCTCCGAGTAGTTCCGCCCTCTGTGCGATATATTTACGCACATTGGAGTTTTCCTTGTCCATAGTTCCTTTGCTTGTCACAAGAGCCATCACACCGCCGGGGCGTAATTTATCAAGCGATTTTGCAAAGAAATAATCGTGGATTAAGAAATTGTACTTGTCGTATCGTTTATCGGAGACTTTGAAATCTCCGAAAGGCACATTGCCGATAACGCCGTCAAAGAAGCTGTCGGGGACATTCACTTCCTCAAACCCCTGTGCCGCAATGGAAGATTTCTGATAAAGCTGCTGAGCGATACCGGCTGAAATGGTATCAAGCTCCACGCCGTAAACCTTTGCGTTTTCCATTGACTTAGGTAGCATACCGATGAAGTTACCGATACCGCAGGACGGCTCAAGCAGGTTGCCCTCCTGAAATCCCATCTGTTCCAACACCTTGTAAATGGCAGTAGATACTTCGGGCGGAGTGTAAAAGGCGGTCAAGGTGCTTTCTCTTGCCGACGCATATTCCTCCGGCGTCAGGATATTTTTCAGCATTGCATACTCGGTATGCCAAGCTCCGGCTCGTTCATCAAAGGCTTCGGGAATACCGCCCCAACCGACATATCTCGACAAGATTTTCTGCTCGTCAGGTGTTGCAAAACGGTTTTCGCTTTGACAATCTTTCAAGACCTTTATCGCTGCATAGTTTCTGTGGAAACGCTCTTTCTTGTTCACTTCTTCAACCTGATTATTAACAAGGTCAAAGTTGTGTCGCTCGGACATCGGAATATCCGGGTGGAGGTCAAAGCTCTTTACCTTTGACTTTTTCTTTTGCTCCCAAGCGGGAACAATCGGTTCAGGCTCTTTGTCGTAACCGTTACCGATACGAACTCCCTCGTTATACATTTCCTCATAGCTGTCAAAACCGTTTTGAGTAGCAACGATTTCTCTGTAATCCTCAATCGGTACATTCCCGATATTTGTTGCCACCATATCAGCTCTTTCAGCGTTTTCAATGAGTGCTTCCATTGTGGCAGTAGTACAGTCGGTCAAATCCGGCGTCCTGTGAAATTCCCGGTCAGCGTCCTCAAACCATTCCGTACCAACATCGGCAAGCTCCTGATTTGCAATACTGCCGAGGTAATCAAAGAAATCCTCAGCCGAGTCATACTCCCGTGCGGCTTGCTGTATCTCGTCAAAAGAAAGCGTATTTATAACATACTGACCTCCAGCATTGCTGTCGGGGTTGTAGTACATCCAAGTTACACTTTCATTGTCCCGGTCGATAAAGAAGGCGTCGTCATAACCGGTTTTCGGACTGAAATCCTGTGCGGTTTCGGTATCATTTTGAGTTTCATTTTTGCCTGTAACGGTTTTTTCTTCCGCCGGTAATACACTGACCTTCAAGTGGTCGTTCATTGGATTTTCACGCACTTTGCGGTCAAATTCTTCCCTTGAAAGTTCCTTGTTAAAAAGGGGCATATCAAAGTCATAGAGCATTACACGGTTTTCGTCAAAGGACAAAATTTCATACTGCGAAGCCCCGATATACACGCTGTCACCGAGATGGTATTCATACTGTGTTTCCAGTTCGTCCTCTTTGTTTTCAGGCTCAGGCGGTGCGGTAGAGAGTATCTCACGGTTTTTTCTCTGCTCTGCAAGCTCGGCTCGCCGTTCTTCCTGCATTTCAAGCCATTCCGGATACTTTTCTTTTTCCTTTGGATTTAAGTATCTGTCCATACGGATAAGGTCTCCGATACGCTTTTCTACCTGAGACCAAGAAAGCGTAATGTGCGGCTTGTCACTTCCGATACCTTTTGAGATTGTGATACCTTTTCCGTCGTGCTGTTCGTCGATGCCTGCACCGATGATGACAGGGTAAGAACCGCCCCAACCGTATTCGTTTTTCAAGAAGTCGGCGTTTTCCTTTGCGGAAAGGCTCTTTTCAAACTGCTCATAGATTCGCATTTTACCCTCGGAAACTCCGCTTCCACGGGTCAGTACAGCGTCTATGATTTCCTGAGAAAAAGTAAAGGCAGAGGTTTTTTGTTCCTCTGCCTGATTACCCATTATGAGAGTCAACTGACCGTCCATAGACGGAAGCGGTTTCATTGTATCGGTCAATTCTCCCAAAAGTCTCATTGCTTCAAAATGCTGTGCGATAACGCCCCAGTCATAGAAGCTCTGAGCGGTTCTGTTTTCATATTCGCCCTTCCACAAGTGGAGAACATTCTGAAATGTCTTGTATCCAACAAGCCTGCCGTCGCTTAAAGTAAGCTGGGTGTAATCGTTGTTGAAAATACCCTTGATATATTCGGTACGGGTCGCATTATCCGTATTTCTCTCATAGAAATCTTTAATTTCTTCCTTCGAAGCGGACAAATGCGGGGTAGCGCCGAGTATCTCTCGGATAGTATCGTCACCACCGAAAAACGGCAAGCTCTTGTCCTCGTGATTTCTGTCGTAATACTCTAAGCGAATATTACCTGATTCTTCACGATTTCCTGTGCCGAGTTCCTGATGTTGTTCATCAGGCGAACCCATTTCATCATATCTTCCGCTTTCATCTGCTCCGTCAGCCCGGCTTTCTCCGCCATCTGCTTCACGAGAGTTTCCTCCAGTTCGCTCGCTCTCTGCTGAACCTCCGCCAAGTGGCTGTTCAGAATCCCTTTCGTCAGAAGATTGTAATACAGGATTTTGTGATGTTCCTTCAGATAAGTTCTCCTCATCTGCGACCATCTGCCGAGAGTCACTTCCGTCTGCTCCGGCAGCTTCAGGTTCGGAAGATTGTAATCTCCCACCATCGTGTATGTGATTTCGCTCATCGCTTTGACTCCTTTCGTCTTTGATGTCTTTATTGTATTCGGATTGCCCCTGTTCATCAATTATGCGATTTTCCTTGCTGAGCGTGCTGATTGTTCTGCTGACTGGAAGCAACGCCATTTCAGCAATGTCGCTTGTAGCAATACCCACCGCATTGAGAACTTCCTGTGAATTGAAGTTTGAAATACCGGCAAAGTCATCGGGAGAATAGACCTTGTCTGCGTTCAGTCCCAATCGAGCCATAACCATATATGACACGCTGTTTCTGACAAGCTCCAAATACAAGGCATTTGCTTCGTCGGCAGACAAATACTCAATATCGCTGCCTGCACCCAAACTCATAAAGTCGGAGATATAGTCTGCGATGTTGTCCTCAACGGCATTGGCAATGCTCTCTTTGACGACATTTTCAATACTCGTTGTATCGTTTACCGCACCGAAAGTGTTTTCAAGCGTTTCGATAACCTCTGCTTCATAATCGGGTCTCATCTCCCAAATAGGAACAGGGCGGGAATGTCGACTTTCGTGGGTGTTCGATATATCAAAGTAATGAATCAGCCTTTGACGGCTTCTGTCAGCGTCCTCAAATACGGCAATACCCTTTGCTCCTCGGTTTACCCAGCGACCGAAAGTGCCGTTCCATCGTTCGATTTCAAGCACGGCTGTTGCATCGGGTCTTTGGGCATAAATGAGAAGCTGTTCATCAAATCGGAGCCTGAAATTCCTGCCTGCTGTTTTCAGAAACGATTGCCAGTTTACCGGATTGTCTGTAACCGCAAAGCAGGTTCTTTCATACAGCTCCGAAATCAGGTCAAATTTCCTTGCCACCTCGTCTGCACCTCCTTATCGTGTTTTTTCTTTTCCTTTGCAGGTTTTGTGTTTTCTTTTGCGGCTGGTTCTACGGTATGACCGTTTCTCTCGCAAAGCTCGGCAAATTCGCAGATGTGGTAGAGATTTGTGCCGACCTCCAAATGGTAGTCGTCGATATATCTGCAAGTTCTCTCCATTGTTTTGCCGTCGCCGAGCTTAATTGAGATTTTTTCTCCGTCCGCAATGCGAAACTGCTCCTGATAGTGCGGGTCGATAAATCGGATACCACGCTCGGCATTTTTCAAGTGGTTGTTCAGCCACTCTTTCTGATAGCAATAGCAGTACAGATTGTACTCGCCCCTGTTGGGGTTAAACCTCATAAGATAGCTGTACTTTTCCGTATCAAGACGAATGCCGTAGTGGTTGCGGTCATCATTGAAGGAACTGTCGGGAGTGGAATAACAGTAAGAGGACATAGCCTTTCTGCCGGACAAAACATCGCCGTCACGCAATCCGTTTATCACATCGTCAAATTCAGCCTTAAATTCATCGGTTTTCAGGTCTTTTCTGAAATCGTTCCAAGTCGTCCAAAACTCGTTCCCGTTAGAACCGAAGTCGGCTCGCAAATATCCGATAAGTCCGGTCTGCATAGAGAGCTGCTGACTTTGGCTGAAGGTGTACTTTCGCTCTGCTTCAGTCAATACTCTGTAATCCATTTTCATCACCTCGCTTGTTCGTTTTGTTGTCTTTGCTTTGGAATAGGAAAACCATAAACTCCGGCAATATCATCGCCGAGCCTTTTGGTAACTCGTGTGATGTCGGCTCTTGTGGCTTTTCCGTTATAGATTTTATCTTGCAGATTTTCAATCTGCGTATCGGTAACACCGTCTTTGAATACACGGTAAAGATAATGGTTTGTACCGTCGTGATGAACGGCGTCGGCTCGAAGATCTCCGTACTTATCCACATACCATTCGGTGTAATCGGTATCGGAGTAAAGGCAGTCCTTAATGTTGCCGGAATCAATCATCTTGTAGCCCGACACTCTGCCGTTCCATCTGCCGAGGTCGCCGATTACGATAATCGGCTGTGAAAGTTGAATGTTGAGATTTACTCGTTCATCATAAAGGTTTTCGGCATTGGATTTTACCATAATGTCGTAAAGCTCATCATCGGAATATCCGGGATACAGTTCCTCCAAAGACTCTCGCCAATCATCAAGGTCAAGGCTAATGTCGCTCCAAATGATATGGCGGTCATTCTGTTCCTGACTGCTCATCAGTGCCACCTCCCAAATAAGAGAACAGCTTATTGGCTTTGGTCTGCTTCTGAAGCTCGATAATCAGGCTCATATCCGGAATAGTGATACCGGGAATTTTCAAAATGCTCTCCATATCGAGCTGCTGCAATTTCTTTTCGGTATTGCAGCCTGCGTCAAACAGTTTCGTCAGAAGCTTTGTTTTCTGTTGAAAAGTGAATTTTTCCTTCATTGCTTTGTCCTCCTTATCGTTCTTTGTCTTTGTTTCGCTTCTTGTGTAAAAGCTCTTGTGCCTTTTCTTTTGCCCATTCAGGCAGACGCTCAGGCTTTACTTCGCCCATAACATCCATTCTTTCATATCGGGTTGACTTTCCGGTGTGAAGATTGGTACAAAACACGGCGCTTCCACGGCTGTTTGCCGACGCACCGAAACCACCCGTAACATAGTAGAGCTGTCTGTCGGCTCTCTGAAATTCAGGCTTTAATACCTTGGGGTCAATGGCTATGATTTTGCCGTTGATGTCTTTGGAATAGTGGTCGGGGATACAGTCGGCTTCCGTTATGAGCGTGATTGGAATATCCAGTTTTTCGACCTGTTCCTTGAAAAGCTCCGCTTCATTTGCCACACGGCTTCCGAAAAGGTGTACGATTTCAATATAGTCATCGCTTACCATACATTCCGAACACAGTTCAAACAGGTCGTTTCGCTCTGCAAAGCCGCACATAAATTTATCGCCGTTCGTACTTTGCTCATTGGAAGCCAAGATAACTTCCTTTTCGCCCACATTGACCGAGCAGAGAACGGTGTATTCACCTATTTTTCTTTTTCCCTCGTTCATATCCACACCTCAGCTTACTTCAATCACAATTCTGATGTTTCCGCAGTCGCAGCCACTGCACTGCCTTGACAGTTCGGGAAACAGGGATTGCACTCTCTGTCTTGCTCTGCGGATAGTCTCAAAGCACGGCAAGCCGTAGCCTTTATAGTTGTTGACTATATCCTCAAGCGGTAAATCTCCGACTCTCATATAGCTGTATCGGTTGTAATAGCAAAGGATAAGCTGCATATCGTCATACCTCGTTTCGGGGCATTCTCTAAGTATTTCAAGCACCTTGCTGTCAACCGTCTTTTGCTTATTCATAATGCACCTCCGTAAAAGAACGGTGGGCGAAGTTTTCACTCCGCCCACTTTCGTGTTCCTTATTTCTTTCTGTTCTTAATCTGCAAGAAGATAAAGCCGCCGATAATAAAGGCGACTAATACAACTGCTACGATTGTTTTAGCGTCCATTACTCATTGTCCTCCTTCTTCTTTTTTCTGTACGCAACAATGGCTGTGCCTGCAATACCGAGGGCAGAAAGTCCCGCAAGTGCCGTCCACAATCCCATATTGCTGTTATCTCCGGTCTTTGGTGTGTCTCTCAGCTCATTGTGCATTTCCACAACGGTAGTAGAGCCGACCTTTACGGTTGCAATCTTATCCGCAGGAAGCACATAAGAAGCAGAAACACTATCCTGAACCTCGGAAATGGTGTAATCGCCGATACGAAGTTCCTCGATAATTATTTCGCCGTTCTTATCGGTTGTGAAGCTTCGGTCGTACCCGTTTACTCCCGTAACTCTGAAAGTAAAGCCCTCCACCTTACCGTCAGAGGAAGTCTTAACGATTTTCAGGTTTCCTTTCATAGCTGTGTTGATAAATCCGACACCCGCTTTGTTTTCAACCTCATAGGTCATTTCATCTTCCTCAATGAATACGGAGTACACGCCCTTATCAAGCTCGAAGCCCTCCGGTGCTTTGATTTCTCTTACAAGGTATTTTCCGTAAAGAAGTTCTTTCATTTCGTAAATACCCGTAGAAGTTTCGTTGAGTGTACCGATAAGCTCGTCGCCGTCGTCCAATTTGCCGTCTCCGTTTACATCTTTGTAAACCTCAAAGGTCGCTCCTGTCAGCTTGTTGTCCGGGTAATCTTCATCAACCTTTGTGAGTCTGATGTTGCCGTGAACATACTCATTGACGATTTCGACCTCAATGACCTGAGCGACTTCGGAGATTTTAACTTCATAAGAAGTTTCATCAAGCACGAAGCCCTCCGGCTGCTCGATTTCTCTTACAAGCCAGTTGCCATACGGTACTTTGTCAAAAGAAAAGCTACCGTCATTTTCAGAGGTAGCAGTCATCAAAGCATTTTCTTTTGTAAATTCGGTTTCATCAGCCTTAAACAGTCCGATAACTGCACCGCCGAGTTCTTCGCCGTTCTCGGTAATCTTCTTACCGGAAACAGAACCGTAAATGAGCTTATTCTCAATCGCTTTTCCGTCGTTGACCGCAATCTCAACATTTGCGGTATCCTGACCGGCATAGCTGAAAGTGAACGGATACTTGGCGTCGGTAAGGGTATAATGCTCATCGGTTGCAAGTTCCTTTACATAGTAGCTTCCAAAAGGAAGGTCGGTTTTCAGCGTTGCCTTACCGTTTTCAGACAGGGAGATAATTTCAATCAGACCGTCTGCCGGAATAGAAGTACCGCTTGCAGATACAAGTTCCTCTGCGGCGAAAAGTCCGAAGCTGATATTCTTCATTTCATCGCCGTTACCGATGTTGAAGATGTCGTTCTTTTCAATAGTCTTTTCAAGACTTACCGTTACTTTCTGCCTGTCATTTACAAAGCTTGTGGCGGTTTCGGTTACAGACACTTCCTGACCGGCATAAGTCAGCTCAACCTCGTGAGCTTCTTTGTTGATAACCATACCCTCCGGTGCGGTAATTTCAACCACCGTATATTTTCCGAGATAAAGCTCCTTGCTCTTGGCAAGACCGCTTTCATCTGTCGTTACGGTATCTACAACCTCACCCTTTGCATAACGGAGTGTGCCGTCGGGAGTGATAATATCTTCTGCTGCGGTAATTTCATATACCGCACCTGCAAGACCTTTCACTTCATACACAGGCTGATAGATAACATCGGTATTTTCCTCGCCGGAGACATTCACCCCGGAGAATACCTCGCCGGTCTTTTCAATGTTGACTGTGCCTTTCTGTGCCATATTGGGCTTATCGACCTTAATCACGGTAATACCACCCTCATCGGATGAATGTTCCTCTGCCACATCAAAGTACACCGGTGTGCTGTCAAGCACATATCCGTAAGGAGCCTGAACCTCAACAAGAGAATATCCCTTGCCATATTCCAGTTTCTCCGGTGTAACAAGCTGTCCGTTTGCGTCGGTGTAGAAAGTATCAATCGTTGTCGGAGTAGGATAAGTGAAGGTCATTGTTACCTGATTGCCGTCCGGGTCAAAGATTTTGAACCCAGCACCGGCATACGGAATGTTTTTACCGCTTTCTGCGTCCACCTTAACCACCTTGATATAGCTTTCAAAGTTTGCGTTGTTGATGAGATAGCGGTAGGTCTGTCCGTTCTGAGAAATGAACACATCGAAGTCGTCCATTAACTCACGCCCCTCCCAACCGGAGGTTTGATGAACGGTATATACGCCGTAAGGCATATCCTTGGTCTGACCGAAGCCGTTTTCATCACAAACAATCACATCTCTTTCATCTTCCTCTGCTGCGTCAAAACTGCCGGAAGATTTCAGATAGATTTCAAAGGTTGCTCCGTTTTCCGGTGTTTCAATCTTTGTTTCGCCGTCATCGGTATGCTTGATGATAGCGATATTTCCTTTCATAACCTGTTCGGTTACATCATTTGCGGTCTGATTGTGTTCCACAGTATAGAGTTGCGGTTCAGCACCGACCTTATGGATTGTACCGTCGAGCAGATAACCTTCGGACGGCGTGATTTCACGGATTGTCCAGTCATTATCACAGACATATTCCTTTGTGGTAAACTGCCCGTTCTTATCCGTCACATACTTGTCCACAATGGTTTCACCTTTATAGATACCGTAAACTGCTCCGGCAAGGGTAGCGTCGCCCTGCGGTGTGCCTTCCTCTCGGTCGCTCTTTGTTACGGTTACGCTGAACTTTTTGAGAATGTTCGTGAAGTTTCTTGTGGTTACTTCTTTCCAGTTAATCGGTGCGGTCTGATTTGCAGGCACAACATAACGGATTGCGGTATCCACTTCCTCAATGGTGTATGGGTTAGTGCCGCTGATAAGCACATCATCAAAAGAAGCAACACCGTTTTTGTCTGTTACGGCATACTCATCTACGGCAATACCCGAAAGAGATGTGCCGTAAAGGTGGAAGGTAACGCCCTCAACCAAGTTATCCTCGGAAGATTTGATGACCTGAAGATTACCCCTCTTGAGAACATTATTGAAATTGACCTTTGACACCTGACCGGCAACAACAGTTACTCTGTGAACCTCCTGCGGAACATATTTGTCGATAGACTGTTCTGTTACCGTGTAAACACCGGGCATAAGGTTATCCAGTTGGAATTTACCGCCGTTTGCGGTTGTTACAGTCTGATTGACACCGTTACCGCTTATGGTAAACTGAATGCCGTCAACCTTTCCGTCCTCACTTGTCTTTACAATCTGACAAGAGCCGTAGCTTACCTTCATTTTGACAAAGCCGCTGACAGGGTCACTGACCTCCTGAGCATAAGTGACCACATCCTGAATGCCGTTTCCGTTCTGATGGATACCGTCAGACCATACGACAACACCTCTGCGGACACCGTTCTTTTTTGCGGCTGTGATGGTAAATTCCTTGCTCGGAGCTTTATCCATCGAAACAGTCAACTTGTTACCGCTGACGGAGAACGAAACGCCGTCAATGTTTGCCGAGAAGTTGTAGTTGCCAAGCACACCGTTTGTATCGGTGAGAGTTGCAACATACTTGCTTCCGTTCCATTCAAGCTCGTTTACCTTGGCAGAACCGCTTGACCTTGTGCAGAAGCTCGGAACTTTCGTATGGTTCTGAACGCTTGTTACCATACTGTTGTAGTAAGACAGGATTTTACTGCGGAGAGGGTGTGCAGAGCTTACACATTCAAGCACGGCATTGTACCCGCCCGTAGAAACGTGATTGAAGCCTGCGTCTCTTTCGCCGACAATCGTTTCCCAAATCAAAATCTGAGTGGCATAAGCGTGTGCGATACAGTTTGCGTCGCTTTCATTCTGCGACTTCCAGCTTGTCGAAATACCTCCACGATACCCGTACTGCAAGATACGACCGATAAGCAGGCGAATATCATCGCCGGAAATCGTTCCGTTCGGGCTAATGTTATTAAAGAAGTTCTCGTCCTTTTCGGTGAGGGTATCTCCAGTCCGCTGACCTGTACCCGGCTCGATACAGTAGGCGATATTGCCCGAATACGAACCCATTGCACGAAGTCCCGTATATTTCGTGGACAAGCCTTTCCAACCGTTCATATAGTTGAGATTGCCGTGTCCCCATTCGCCGTTGTTATTGGTATCTCCGCTTCGGGGATAATCGACGAGGTACACATCGGCTTTTTCGCCTACGGCTGCAAAGGCTGTCGTTGCCCCAATGCCCATAAAAGCAGTAAGGCTCATAACCGCCGCCAACATAAACGAGACGGCTTTCTTGAATTTTGTTTTAACCATTGCGTTTTCCTCCTTGAAATGCAAAAACGCACCGATTTTACTCAGTGCGTCCGCTTAAAATTATTTTGTTTTAGCAGTAGCCGATATAGATGTTGTACTCCGTATCGGATAGCTTTTCTGTCCATATCCACACAGCGGTAAAACCCTCGCTGTTCTTGTATCGGTTCAGTCTGCTTTCAATATCAGACTTGATACCGCTTCGGTTAGGATTTGCGGATATGGGATTGTCCCAACATTCTGTCGCCGTGCTGTCAAGAGAAAGTCCTATGCTTACCGCATACTCTTTTGCGTAACTTACATAAGGGCTGACATCGAATGTCTGCTTGGGCGGCTCTGTCGGTTTCGGTTCTGCCGGCTTTTCAGTCGGCTTTTCAACCGGCTTTTGTTCGGCAGTTGTCTGTTCTTTCGGCTGCTCCGTTTGTTTTTCGGATTCAGCCTGCGTGGTTGTCTGCTTTGGTGGCTCTGCCTTTGGCTTTTCGGTTGCGGGAGTATCAGCCGTTTTTTCTTCCGCCGGTTTTGTCTGAACAGTCTCAGCCGTTTGACTTTCAGCGGTTGACTGGCTTTCTTCTGCCGTAAACGGTGTTTCTTCCTGAACTGCCGTGCTTTCCGGTTCTTCTGCCGTTTCTTCCTGAGAATTTGTTTCGGTATTACCAGCCGGAAAAGAAGTCTCTGTTTTCGTTATCTCCTGTGCAGCTTCTTTGGCTGTGTTACCGCTACAACCTACGAGAAAAATCATCAGGCAGGCAAGAACACAAGGTATTAGCCTGTTTTTCATATCCATCGCTCCTTTCGCCTTAATCGTACTCAATCAGGCAAAAAACATCAAAGGTGCGATTGGCTGAACTTTTTATCGTAGCAGACATTTTGCTTTTGCTCCAAATGTGCGAACCCTTTTATAGACAGCTATATGTTATTAGAGATAGATATACTCAAGGGAGATAGAGTATATTTTTCAGCAGGTTAATAGCCGGTATATATAGGGGTTAGAGTGTGAGAAAGGGGGAAGGCTATCGGCTGTCACGGTCGGCTCTGCTTCGCAGAAACTTGTTGTAATGCTCCAACGCCTTGCACACAAAATCCTCCGTTTGGCTTATGGGAATATTCTTCGGGATAAGCTGTCGAACCCTGTCGCCCCTCAAAACAATTTTCTCCCTTTGGTTTGGTTTTTCCTCCGACATAATCGCTTGGATTGCTTCGGTTGTTAGCTTGCCCTCCTCAAAGAACTTTCGCATACGGATTGTTTGGTCGTGGGACGGGGTTGCGTCGTTCAGGTCGATTTCATCAACCACATCACGCTGACTGTCCTCATCGAGAAAAGACAATTCAACCGCCGGTCGCATTTTAATTCGCCCCTCGTCCACATATTCCAAAAGTTCGGGAACAAGGTTTGTAAGGCGAATATATCGCTGAATCTGCGTTTTGCTGTCATCTGATTTATCAGCTAACAACATTACAGATTTTGTTCCCACCAACTTGTCCCCCAGTGGGTCACAAGTTAAATCCGTGCGTTCTCCTTGCCTTTTCATTGCTTCCAAACGCATTTTGTAGGCATAGGCTTTTTCCGAGGGAAGTATCTGCGACCTTTGGTAGTTGCTCTCAACCATTAAAATCGTGGCTTCGTCTCGGTTCAGTTCAACGACTTCACAACGGAGCGTATCAAACCCGGCAAGCTCACAGGCTCGCTTTCGCCTGTGTCCTGAAATGAGTTCGTATCTGCCGTCCTCTTTCTGCCTTACCGTCGCCGGAGTGATTACCCCTCGTTCCTTAATACTCTCAATGAGCTGTGCCATATCCTCGTCATCACGCACCTTAAAAGGGTGGTCGGGGAAATCGTCAATCTCAGTCAAGGGAATATCTCGGATTTTTGAAAGCTTTTCTTCATCTCTCTGTTCCTGCGTAGAAAATAAGTCATCGAGCTTCGTGAGAGTGAAGTCGCTCTTTCTTCCTGCCATCGGCTAACACCTCCTTTGTAAATTCGGTGTACGCCTTTGACACCGTACTGTTGGGTTCGTAGGCAAAAATGCTCTTGCCTTTGGAAGAAGTCTCTGCGGCTTTTACGGCAATCGGGATATATGTTCTATACATCTTGATTTGACTACCGAAGTTCTCTCTCAGAGCTTCTATCGTGCTTTTGGCGAGGTTGGTACGGCTATCCACCAAAGTGAGAAGCATACCGTCAATCTTTAAGCCCGGATTGATACGCTTCTTTACTCGTGAAATGGTCTGAACAAGCTGCGTCATTCCTTTTGCCGGTAAATACTGAGCCTGAACAGGGATAATAACGCTGTCAGCCGCAGATAGAGCATTGATTGTTACCATTCCGAGAGAAGGCATACAATCTATAAGGATATAGTCGTATTTGTCCTTCACTTCGCTGAGATAGTTTCTCAATGCCGTCTCTCTGCTCATTGCATTGACAAGGTTAAACTCCATTGCAGAAAGCTCAAGGTTTGCCGGAACAAGGTCAACACCTTCGTCGTGGTGCAGAATACCGACCGTAGGGTCATTCATCGTTTCGTTTATGACATCTGTGAGTTTCGTTGCAAGCGTGATACCCAAGTTATCCGTATCCTGCCAACCGAGACAAGTGGTTAAGTCGCCCTGTGGGTCTGCGTCTATGAGCAACACTTTCTTTCCCTGCATTGCAAGACCGACACCGAGGTTTACCGTAGTGGTCGTCTTTCCAACTCCGCCTTTTTGATTGCATATGGCAATCGTTTTGCAGTTCGACACTTTGTGCGTCCTCCTTTCGTAAAATTCATAGCCATCGCAGTATGGCTATGTACTTGACCGGCTCATTTCCTAACCGGTCGGGCAATATTTGTTCTCAACACCCCTTGCCGAACAATAAGCTCACGGGAAGTCACTAAGGAACAGATTGCTAATCTGTATCATAGGAATTTCACCTCTGCCGGGTTCTCCGCCAGCTCCGTAGAGAAGTATCATTATCCTTCTGACTGTCATCGCCGTAACAGGGGCAACCTATTACTTATACCGGGAGTTCTCGCTGTTCTGCAATGCAGAAGTCACGGCGTACCCGATAAGGTGGCTAAAATCATCAGAAATAAAGTCTTAGTGAATGATTTATTCAGTTGTCAAAGTACAAGTGAAAGGCTTCCGTTTTTGTGGTTCGGAATTAACCCCTTCACTCATTTGGACAAAGGGGGTCAAAATGCACACCCAAAATCGCCCCTTTTTCCAAAATTTCTTGAAAAAATTTTTCTGAACGAAAAAAAGCCGCCTATTTTCCTCAAAATTGAGGTCAATAGACGGCGGGTAGAAATATTCATAACTTTGATTTACAATATGTTGTAAACAGAACGGATAACTTGAACCTTACTGATTTTTTTGAGTGCAAATTATATTAGTATGTAGTGAACATTTTTCAGCGATAACTTGCTTTTGCTGATTGATTTAAGGAATCGCTGTTTATGGTAAAGAATTTTACTGAGCTAAGTGATAGACTAATACCATCACAGAGGTGGAGGAAGATAAATGGATATGGTAAAGATGGGAAGCTTTCTTGCAGAGCTTCGCAAAGGACAAAAACTTACACAGGCTGAATTGGGAGAAAAACTCGGTGTCACAAATAAGACTGTTTCAAGGTGGGAAACCGGAATTTATATGCCGCCCGTAGAGATATTGGAGGAACTTAGCCGTCTTTATGGTTTAACCATTAACGAAATCTTGAGTGGTAGAAAATTAACCACGGAGGAATATAAAGAGATGGCGGAATCAAATATTAGAGAAACACTGAAAGCAAGTACATTTGAACTGAAAGAGAAGCAAGAGTTCTTTAAGAAAAAATGGCGTAGGGAACACATATCAACAATTATTGCCTGTACCGTTGCTTGGATTGTTTTAATAGCAGCCCTGATAATTCAAAATGTTGAAGCATATCTTTGTGGTACTATTGGAAGTCTGCTTGCAATTATATATTATTGTGTACTGAATAATCGTATGTTAGCTTATGTAGAAGACCATATTTACGGCGGTAAATGGAATGAATATAAAAGCGATTCTGATAATAAATAGGGAAAGTATCAATATCAGTTTGTCGAACTAAGTCCTATACAAACAAAGACCGCTTACATCGTGTAGGCGGTCTCTTTTCGTGTTTAGATATATTTGATTTTGAGCTTTCTTTTCTTGGCTAACATTACCTTGCAGAGAACATCGTCAACACCATCGGTGTATCTGCCTTGTGCTATCAGGCTGTTCTTCAAACGGATAAGTGATTGTATCACTCTGCTGTATTCGTCATCATTTAGATAGATATGGAACTTTTCTTCTCTCATAGTCGTTTCCTCCATTCATCGAATCTTTCTCTGATTACCGAAACATCTGCTTCGGTGTCAGAATAAATAAAGATATGTACGCTTTTGAAAACTGCTTTTACTCTGTCGGAATATTCCGCTTCCGTTTCGGTTGTCTTAAAAGGGAGTTTTACGAGTTTTATATTTCGCTGCTTGCATAAGTGGCTTTTGAGAACCTCCATCTGTTCTGAGCCGCTCGTAAATTCTATCGCCAGCTTTTCTGACGGAATGTAGGTTTCAAGTGGTATTCCTAATAGTTTATCCGAACCGAGCTGCACCTTTAGCCTTTTTGATTTGCGTAATAGGCAACAGCCAAGCCGGGGAATACGGAGCGATATTCGCTTTCGCATAGGGTGCATTTTTCTCTAAGAATTGTTCTGTCGCTGATTTTTGCTTTCCAAGAGTGTCCGAGTGAACATTTCCACCACACACTTTTCATCGACTTTCTTGACACTTGTGTCGGGAGCAGAGAGTTTTTTTCGTAATCCCATTCAGCAAGCAGTTTCCTGTCCGTTGTGGCTAAATCATTGTATCCTTCAAGAACCGCCCTGTCCGCACAAACCGGGCATACTGTTCCTTTTACACGGGCATTGATAACGGACTTCCACTCATTACCGCAGGTCTTACACTTCCACCAAACATTGCGTCTTGATTTTGCGTTTACCTCATCAGGTAATAGAGGATGATTTCTTTCTGACCACTCGGCGGCAAGGTCAGGGTGCGTAGTCGCCAAGTCATTAAATCCTTTGAGCAATGTATATCCGCTACAATACGGACATCTGCTCCCACCGGAACGGGTTGAAATAAGAGTGTGCCACTCGTTTCCGCAATTTTTGCATTTCCACCAAGCCTTACTGTTTGCAAAGGCTGTTACCATTGTAGGCAGCAACGGAAGATTTCTGTCAGACCATTCAGCAGCAATATCGGGATACTGTGAAGCAAGGTCATTGAATCCTGCAAGGACTTTATTATGTGAGCAGTATGGACAGCCTGTGCCGTTTACCGTTCTGCTTTTAACGCTTGCTTCCCATTCGTGTCCGTGTTTACATTTCCAAATAATCTTCTTATGAGAAGCAACAGAAACCTCAGTAGGTTTTAATTCGTTCTTTTCAGACCACTCCTGAGCCAGCAGGGGCTTCAATGTGGCTAAATCATTGATACCCTCTATTACTCTCGCTCCTGAGCATATCGGGCATTTCTCGCCCTTTGAGCGAGCTTTGACGCTCGTTTCCCACTCGTGTCCGCAAGCACCTTTCCACCATACTCTTTTATTTGAACCGAAGGTTATCTTATCCGGTGTCAGCGGTAAATTCTTCTCTGACCATTCAGAAATAAGCTCCGGGTGAACGCTTGCTAAACTGTTGCTCATAGTACAACCACCCCTTCCTCTGTGATTATCCTCATTATATTGAGAAAAACGGGATTGGTGTAGTTTGCGATGTAGCCCGAAAACTATGAGAAATGAAAGAAGCTCCTGAAAAGCCGTAACTTCTCAGGAGCTGTGTGAAACTCAAAATTATGCGATTTTTTAGTCTCTGCATCAACTTTAACACCACTTGATGTAAGTTTGATGTAAAGATGTATTTTCGGGGGTTATCGGGAACCCGAAAACCCTTGAAAACACTGGCTTTTTTCGGCTATTTAGTTGTCCAAGGGCTTCATTGTCGGGAAGAGGAGAACATCACGGATTGCGGCTGAATCTGTGAGGAGCATACACATTCTGTCGATACCAAAGCCGATACCGCCTGTCGGAGGCATACCGATTTCAAGTGCGTTGAGAAAGTCCTCATCGGTTGTGTTAGCCTCATCATCGCCCTGTGCGAGAAGTGCCTCCTGAGCCTTAAAACGCTCTCTCTGGTCAATCGGATCGTTAAGCTCTGAATATGCATTAGCCATTTCCCAGCCGTTCATAAAGAACTCGAATCTCTCAACATAATCGGGATTTTCGGGTTTCTTCTTTGTAAGCGGAGAAATCTCAATCGGATGATCCATAACGAAAGTAGGCTGAATCATATGCTCTTCTGCAAATTCTTCAAAGAAAAGGTTGAGGATGTCGCCCTTCTTGTGGCGTTCTTCAAACTCAACACCCTTTTCCTTAGCAATTGCCTTTGCCTCTTCATCAGAATGAATTTCGTTGAAATCAACACCTGAATACTTTTTAACAGCGTCAAGCATTGTAATTCTCTCAAACGGCTTGCCAAGATCCATTTCAATGCCGTTGTATGTGATTGTTGTTGTGCCGAGAACCTCCTGTGCAACATGGCGATAGAGGTTTTCGGTAAGATCCATCATACCGTTGTAGTCGGTATATGCCTGATAGAGCTCCATAAGAGTAAACTCAGGGTTGTGACGGGTGTCAACACCCTCGTTACGGAATACTCTGCCGATTTCGTAAACCTTTTCAAGTCCGCCTACGATAAGTCTTTTGAGGTAAAGTTCAAGAGAAATTCTGAGCTTTAAATCCTCGTCAAGAGCGTTGAAGTGAGTAAGGAACGGACGAGCCGACGCACCGCCGGCATTTGCAACGAGCATAGGAGTTTCAACCTCCATAAAGCCCTGATTGTCAAGGTAACGGCGGATACTGCCGATAATTTTTGAACGCTTTACAAAGGTATCCTTTACCTCGGGATTCATAATAAGGTCAACATAACGCTGACGGTAACGAAGGTCTGTATTTGTAAGACCGTGATACTTTTCGGGGAGGGGTTTGAGTGATTTGGAAAGGAGCTTAACCTCTTTTGCATGAACAGAAATTTCGCCCATTTGTGTTTTGAAAACAAAGCCCTTTACTTCAACGATATCGCCGATATCCCACTTTTTAAGGAAACCGTATTCTTCTTCACCGAGATCGTCAAATTTTGCAAAAATCTGGATTTTGCCCGAACGATCCCAAAGGTCCATAAACGAAACCTTGCCCTTGCCTCTTTTTGAAAGCAAACGGCCTGCAACGCATACGTCTTTGTTTTCGTACTCTTCAAAATTGTTTTTAATTGTTTCCGTGAGAACATCACGGGCACTTGTTGTAATTACAAACGGATCTCTGCCTGCTTTTTTGAGGGCGTCAAGCTTTTCGTATCTGACCTTGATAACATCGCTTGTGCCGGTCTGCTGTGGCTTCTGACTCATTTCCAATCATTCCTCTCTTTTTCAACATCAATAAATCTGACGGATTGCAAAAGCAGAATCCGTCAGCAAAAATTCAATAGATAAACAAATTACTTTGAGATTTCAAGAATCTTAAATGCCTTTACGCCGCCGGGAGTTTCAACCTCAACAACATCACCGACACATCTGTCCATGAGGGCCTTGCCCACAGGTGATTCGTCAGAAATTTTGCCCTGTGCGGGATTTGTTTCGTTAGAACCCGAACCAACGATTTTGTATGTCATCTGTCTGTCTGTGCCAACCATTTCGATTGTAACAACAGAAGTGAGGTGTACCTTATCGTTAGATGTTTCGGACTCATCAATAATCTGAGCAGTTTTGAGGATAGACTCGATAGTAGCGATTCTTGCCTCCATAATAGCCTGCTCGTTCTTTGCGTCATCATATTCACTGTTCTCGGACAAGTCGCCGTAGGAACGGGCTACCTTGATTTTCTCTGCAATTTCTTTACGCTTGACATTTTTTAATTCTGCAAGTTCCTCTTCAAGATTTTTAAGACCTTCCGCAGTAAGCATTGTTGGTTTAGCTGCCATTTTATATCGTTCCTTTCAGTTAATACCGCACCTGCACAAGCGTGCATACGGTATAAAATTCTTTCATATCAGCAAAAAACTGCATATAGATTTATTATAATTTTTTTCACACCGATTGTCAAGCAAAACGGGCAAGATAACTGCAAAGAGATTTCACTGTCTGCGCCTCTGTATCATTACGGCACAAATCGGGAACAATTGAACCGAGCTCGTACTGTGAACCGAGTGTGTAGAGTGCGGAGCAGAAGTATTCCTCCGACAATCCCTCAGGCCGCAAAAGTGCGAATCCGTTCGGCATTTTAAAGCAATAGCGAAAATACACAAAGCCCTTTATATTTTCCTTAGGTCTGCCGTTTGTGAGGATGACCGCATCATTTCTTACAGGCAGATTTTCTTCAATTTCAAACGGTGCAATGACAAGATCACAATTTGAAAGCTGTTCACGGTGGTGAGTAACAACGGCACACGCACCTGTTTCTTCGGCAATGGTATTCAGCTCATCATAGAACACATCTTCGTTGTCTGTGATAATACAGGCATTGCCCGTATATTTCAACACAAATGAAACAAGGTCGGTGCATTGTGCGTCGGGGTCATAAATTCCGACCGTCAGCCTTTCGGGAGTATCAAATTTGCTGAGGGCAAAAAGTGCCATATTGGTACAAAGTCTTGCCGAAAAAAGCGGCGAGTAAAAACGCTTGTAACCGCTGTCGTTCGGAAAAGTCATTTCTTCGCAACACAAAAGTCTTGTACGCTGACTGCCGATTGCCCTGTCAATTTTATTGAGATTGACCTTTTCTCTGCGACAGATGTATGTAAGCTGTTTTACGCTTACGCCCCTTGCCCTTTTGATTTCAACGCACACCTTGTCCCCCCTCAGCCTGTTAAAAAATCCCCTTATTTTCCCGCACTTTTCGGGAAACACAACATTCAATGAAGTAATCAAAACAAAAACCTCCGCATATTTACTTATTTAAGTATATGCGAAGGCTTTTAAATTAATTATCAAATTGTGTATGTACAGATTAATATTCTGACATCGGGTTGTATCTTACACCGTTAAGACGGCATTCGTAATGGAGGTGAGGTCCTGTAGAGTTACCTGTTGAACCGACATAGCCGATAACCTGTCCTCTTGAAACGGTCTGACCTGTACTTACTGTAAGACTTGTAAGGTGACCGTAAACTGTCATCTTACCGCCCGCGTGGCTGATCATTACATAGTTACCGTAACCGCCGCCACAGCCACAGCTGTAGCTCTTGCCCCAGTTGTGTGTACAACTGCTGTTGCTTGCGATAACAGTACCGTCGGCAGCCGCAACAACGGGAGTTCCCATAATACCTGCGCCTGCAATATCAATTCCGCCGTGGTTATAAGTTTCTCTGTCTTCTCTCCACGGTGATGAAAGATATGTAAAGCCCGGTGTAGGCCATGCAAAGCCTGAACCCGACGGAACAATTACAGATGATGAACCCGAGCTTGAAGAGCCTGAGCTTGATGAACCCGAACTGCTTGAGCCGCTTGATGAACTGCTTGAAGAACTGCTTGAGCTTGAGCTCTGTGAAGCCTTAGCAGCCTGTTCCGCAGCAGCCTTTTGAGCGGCATAGTACTCGCTGATTTTAGCTTCAATCTCATCACTCTGCAAAGCCGCACTTTCCAAGGAATGCTGCGCCTCGGAATTTGATGCGTAAAGATTTTTAAGAATATCGTCATTATCCGAAATAAGTTTATTAAACTCGTCCTGATCCGACTTCAATGACGCCTGCTGAGTTTCAAGATCTTTCTTGTCGGCCTCAAGGGATTCCTTCTTGGTGCTGAGCTCGTCCAGCTTTGTCTGGATCTCGCTGATAAGCTCCTTGTCGCTGTTTGCAAGGCTCTTTACAAGCTCCATCTTATCAATAAGGTCAGAAAAATCCTTTGCACCGAAAATGATTTCAAGGTCGGTTGCGTTGCCTGACATATAGAGAATTCTGAGTCTGTTTGCAAGTGCGTCAAACTGATCCTCAACTTCCGAAAGTCCCTTGTCATAAGCGTCCTGCTTTTCCTTAATATCATCGTTAAGGCTTGAAATTTTCTCACGGGTTACTGCAATTTTTTCATCAAGAACCTGAACCTTGCTTACAAGGGCGCTCTTGTATTCTTCCTTTTCTGCGATGTCAGACTTTGTATCATCAAGAATCTTCTGATACTTCTGATTTTCCTGTTCAAGCTGCTGAAGCTGTTGTTCAAGGTCTGAGATGCTGTCCTCAGCAGAAACAGTAGTCGGTATTGCCATTGGAATTGAAATCATGCATACGCAGAGCATTGCACATAAAATTCTTTTTAATTTGTTCATTGTAATCTCCTCCTTTAAGATTTCTGTCGGGATTACCAACCGAGTATTTCGTTACCTTCCATTTTAAGGTATTTTCTGATTGAAATAAAGCTGCCGAAGAATCCGATAACAATACCTGCAATTGCAAACAAGCCGCCTGTAATCCAGATGACATTGTTAATCGGAATGAAATCAATCGGAACAATCTGATAAACAAGAGCCTGTGCAGTCTCATAGAGGATTGCAATTGCGCCTGTTGAAACAATTGCGGAAATAAGTCCGATTATCATACCTTCAATAAGAAACGGCCATCGTACAAACGAGTTCGTTGCACCAACCGATTTCATAATGCTGATTTCAAATCTTCGTGAATACATCGTTGCACGAATTGTGTTGGCAATGATGAAAATTGAAATGATTGTCAGCGCACAAACAACCGCAATACAAATCATATTGACAAGATTGCTGATGTCCGTAAGCTTCTTTGCAAGCTCACGGTGGTTGCTTATGCTGTCAACACCGTCAATTTTTTTAATCTGAGCAACAGTATCGTCATACTTCGACAAGTCCTTCATAACTACAATGAAAGAATCGGGGAGTTTGTTTCTGCCCTGCATCTCAGCAAAAAGATCATCACCGAGAGTAGATTTATACTGCTTTATCGCATCTTCCTTTGAAAGAAAGGTTGCCGACTCAACATTGTCAAGCTTTTCAATTGCTTTTCCTACATAAACAGCCTCAAGCTGTGAATATCCGTCTTTAACATAAACTGAGGTTTCGTTTGACTTGCCGACAGATTCAACAACATTGTCAACATTCATCGAAAAAAGTGCCGCCGCACCTGTGAGAACAAGACAGCTTATAAGTACGCAGACAGAAGCGATACTCATAATACGGTTGTTCCACACATTTTTGAAACCTTCTTTTGCCAAATAACCAAATCCGGTCATATCAAAAATCCTTTCAAAATCCTATTTGCGCAAACGCATTATTCCGGAACAACCACTGCATTATCGGGATAATCCGGTGTATTTTCTTCTTCACCGCTGTTATCACCGTAATCGTCAGTATAGTCATCTTTAACAAACAAATCCTTGGTGTCGCTCTTAATTTTTCCGTGGTCAAGAACAACAACTCGTCTGTCAAACTCACGAACAAGGTCATGTTCATGCGTTACAACAATAACGGTTGTGCCTGTTGCGTTAATTTCATTGAGAAGCTCAATGATTTCGTGTGACATCTCGGGGTCAACATTACCTGTCGGCTCATCGGCAATAATAATTTCGGGGTTATTCACAAGGGCTCTTGCAAGGCTTACACGTTGTTGCTCACCGCCCGAGAGTTCACTCGGTCTGTTTTTCATCTTATCTTTAAGACCGACAAGCTCAAGCACATACGGAACACGCTTTTTAATTACTGCCGAAGGTTTTCCGACAGCACGCATTGCAAACGCAACATTGTCGAAAACATTCATCTTGTCAATAAGTCTGAAATCCTGAAAAACAATGCCCATATGACGGCGCATATAAGGAACCTTGCTCCTTCTCAGCTTTGTAACATCAGTGTCGTTGATAACGATTTTGCCCGATGTCGGAGTCTCCTCATGCATAATGAGTTTAAGAAATGTACTCTTGCCTGCGCCCGATGCACCGACAATAAATACAAATTCGCCCTTATCAATACTCAGCGTAATACCGTAGAGAGCATGAGTGCCATTAGGGTATGTTTTAGACACATTTATAAAATCAATCATAAAGTCACCTTTGTTTTGTAGTTATTGTACAAATACTCATAAAAAGTCAAAACGCCCAGAGCACAGCGAACGCACTATGCTCGGGCACACTTTAACCAAATCAGTATTTTGTAGGACTTGCGTTGAGGTATTTCTTAACCATAAGAGCTACCTTGAACACGATTGCGTCCTCAAACTCACGGAGGTCAAGACCTGTGAGCTTTTTAATTTTTTCAAGTCTGTACACAAGAGTGTTTCTGTGTACAAAGAGCTTTCTTGATGTTTCGGAAACATTGAGGTTGTTTTCAAAGAAACGCTGGATTGTAAAGAGAGTTTCCTGATCAAGGCTCTCAATTGAACCACGCTTGAAAACTTCTTTGAGGAACATTTCACACAATGTTGTGGGAAGCTGATAGATAAGACGGGCAATGCCGAGGTTATCATAGCTTACGATTGTACGGTCTGTGTCAAATACCTTTGCAACCTCAAGAGCTGACTGAGCCTCCTTAAAGCTTCTTGCAAGATCCTTGATGCCTGTAACCGTTGTGCCGATGCCGACAACACAGTGTGTGTAGAACTCGCTCGAAAGTGTGTCTGAAATCGAGCTTGCAAGCTTTTCAAGGTCACGGCTCTCTGTGTCGGGTTTAATTTCCTTAACAAGTGCAATTTCAACCTCGTTAATGTTTATAACAAAGTCCTTTGACTTGTCCGGGAAAAGATTCTGAACTATATCATAAGCGGAAACATCTGTTTTTGAAACAATTTTAATAAGCAGACACACACGGGAAACCTCGCTGTTAAAGTGAAGCTCTCTTGCTTTAAGGTAAATGTCACCCGGAAGAATGTTGTCAAGAATAACATTCTTAATAAAGTTTGAACGATCATACTTTTCGTCATAATACTGCTTGATGCTTGCAAAAGAAACCGACAAAAGCTGAGCATACTTCTGAGCATACTCATCGGTACCCTGAACAAATACTGCATAATCATACTTTGCATTGCTGCCGAAAGATCTGTATGTATAGCCGTTCACAACAAACGGTGCTGTCGAGCTGAGTGTTTCGGAATTAACGCTCTCGTTTACCTCGCCGATTTTTCCAAGCTCGGAGCAGGCAATAACAACCGAAGTCTCGTCAATTACGCCAATCGTTCTGTCGATTGCGTCTTTCATCTGGTGTACAATACCTTGAAATAATCTGTTTGACATAAATTTTTACCTCGTTTTCTCCGCAGTTATATATTGTGATTGTAAAAGAGTTCAATAAAATACAATCTGTCTCATATACATATTACACAAAAACGAGAAAAAAATCAACCTCTATTTACAATTTTTCTTGAATTTTTTTAGAGAATTTGCATAATCAGCAACAAGTTACAGTTTTGAAAGCAAAATTAAACAATTGTTACAGAATCTTATTTGTTTTTTAATATATCACAACATTGTGTTGATTTTGTGACAAAATACGAAAAATATCTATTCATCACGGTTAATCAATTATGAAATTTAAACGCAAATGGTTTTTGAAAATTATTGTGCTTACGGCAACAATCGTTTTCCTTCTGCAAACGCAAAGACGGCGGAGCATAACGCTCCGCCGTAAAAACCAATTAAATTATAATCAGTTTGTGATTGTTTTCTCAGTATCCTTATCAAAGATATGGAGTTTGCTGAGGTCGAAAGCAATCTCAATGTCGTCGCCCGGCTTAGCTGTTGAAGTAGGTTCAACACGAGCTGTGATAGGTGTACCGTTGATATTTACATAGAGATAAATTTCAGCGCCCATAAGCTCGGTAACATCAACATTGGCTTTGAGAAGACACTCAGCCTTAGCAATTTCTTCAGGCTCATCGTGAACATGCTCAGGACGGATGCCCAAAACAACTTCCTTGCCAACATAGTTGTCGAGGTCAGCATTGACCTTTGACTCCGGAACAGGAACATGATACTTGTCAAAATCAAGAGTATACTTGCCGCCGTTCTTAGAGAGAACAGCGTTGATGAAGTTCATCTGAGGTGAACCGATAAATCCTGCAACAAACATATTGCAAGGCATATCATAAAGATGCTGAGGAGTATCAACCTGCTGAATGAAACCGTCTTTCATAACAACAATTCTTGTACCCATTGTCATAGCCTCTGTCTGGTCATGGGTTACATAGATAAATGTTGTGCCGAGACGCTGATAAATTTTTGAAATCTCTGTTCTCATCTGAGCACGGAGCTTAGCATCAAGGTTTGAAAGCGGTTCGTCAAGAAGGAATACCTTCGGGTTACGAACGATAGCACGACCGAGAGCAACACGCTGTCTCTGACCGCCTGAAAGAGCCTTTGGCTTTCTGTCAAGATACTGCTCGATACCAAGGATTCTTGCAGCCTCTTCAACTCTTCTCTTAATCTCTTCCTTAGAGAACTTACGGAGTTTAAGACCGAATGCCATATTATCATATACAGTCATATGAGGATAAAGAGCATAGTTCTGGAATACCATTGCGATATCTCTGTCCTTAGGAGCAACATCGTTTGCGAGTGTGTCGCCGATGTAAAGCTCACCCTTTGAAATATCCTCAAGACCTGCAATCATTCTGAGAGTTGTTGATTTACCGCAACCTGAAGGACCAACGAGAATGATGAATTCTTTGTCGGCAATTTCAAGGTTGAAGTCTGTAACAGCAGTTACACCGCCGTCATAAATCTTGTAAACATGTCTTAATGAAACATTTGCCATTGTGTATAAACCTCCAATTAGTCGATAACGATAAAGTCCTTAGCTTTATTACATACAATAATATACCACTTTTCGCACAATTTGACCATACCGAAATTGACCAAAGATATATGCATTATTTTATTTAAAACCGACACAGGATAAAATTCAGATGCATTTTTTAGTGTATATTGCCGATAAAAACCGACTTTTTATCCAAATCCGTTAACAATTTGCACTCACCTATGTGCAAATTGCTATCAAGATACAAACCGCCTATTGAAATTCGTTGAAGATGCACAACTTTTAATCCACAACACAAAAACATTTTTTTAACCTGATGATATTTACCCTCACAAATTGTGACAATTCCTGTTTTTTTATCATTTTCGTCACATTCAAGCACGGCACTGCGACACTTCGTACCGTCAGAGAACTCAATTCCGTCAGAAAAAGCCTTTACGGTATCTTCTGTGATTTCTCCGTCAAGCTTTGCAACATACTTCTTGTCCACATGCTTTTTAGGCGAGGTTATGCTGTGCGCAAAGTCACCGTCATCTGTAATAAGAAGCAGTCCCTCCGTATCACGGTCAAGTCTGCCGACGGGAAAAAGTCCCTTTCGTTTCATATCTTCGGGAATAATATCAATAACAGTCTTAAACTGCCTGTCCTCGGTTGCCGACACAACTCCCGCAGGCTTGTTCATCATTATATATATGTGTTTGCTGTAATTGAAAGCCTGTCCGTCCACAACAATTTCATCCTTTTCGGGGTCAACCTTTGTATCAGGCTTTTTACAGATTTTTCCGTTCACAAGAACCGCACCGCTTTTTATGAGCTTTTGAACCTCTTTTCTGCCGTCGGCTCTTTGTGACGAAATAATTTTATCGAGTCTTTCCATCTTAATCAACAAGCGGCAGATTTTTACTGCCGTATTCTCCGTTTGTAATGTGTCCGCCGATTACCCTGTTTTTGTAAACAAGCAAAACGGCATTGTTATCTTTGGTTTTTCCAGGGGAACGGTAATCTCCGTAACCTCTTTGCCTTTAAATTTTCCGAGGTCGAGTCCGATTTTCTTCTGTAGTTCGTTGTATTCCTCATAATATTTATTAAAATCCGACGGAATTACAACCGACCTTTTCTCAGGCTTTGCATCGGCGGTTTCAATTCCTAACTGTTCAAGGAATTTTTTCTCCTCACCGTCATTAAGCACAAGAGAATACTCCCCTGTTTTATCACTTACGGCTGTATCGGGCAACCGTGAATTTATTGCAACCGTGACGGCTGTACATATTATTGCCGCCGTTACGGACAGCACCGCCGCCAAAATTACTGCTTTTTTAGCCTTGATTTTAAAATTGAAAACGAACATTTTAAATCCTCCGCACATTTTATTCTCTGATAAAATGTATGCGAAAAATCTTCGGATAATTCCGTTTGTCCGATTTCAAATTATTTACTTTGTAAAAACATCAAGCAATTCTGCCGTTGTTTTTACAAACACCCTGCCGCCCTCTTTTTTCATGCTTTCAAGGTCGCCGTAGCCATATTCAACACCGACAAAATCAACACCGCAAAGTCTTGCTCCCTTTGTGTCAAACCAAGTATCACCTATCATGACGATATTTTCTCTGTCATTTTCAAGGCTGCCGCCAAGTCTTTCAACTGCATACGGAATAAGATCTTTTTTATCTTTTCTGCTGCCGTCAAGTGTTGAACCGCAGATTGCGTCAAACATATCATGCACACCGAGAAGTTCTGTAATTTCTTCGGCAAACTTTTCATACTTTGACGAACACACGGCAAGCTTTGCACCGCTGTTTTTAAGCTCTGCAAGAACCCTGTCAATGCCGTCATAAAGCTTGTTCACAAGCTTGCCCTTGGTGTTGTAGTATTCACGATAAATTTCAACGCCTCTTGCCGATTCTTCCTCATTGAAACGGCAGATATTGCGGAATGTATCGAGCAACGGCGGTCCGATGTATAATGTGTAATCGTCAAGATTCGGCAACGGCTTGCCCATACTTTTAATTGCGTTTTCAAGTGACTCTCTTATGCCCAATGCGCTCTCGCTGATTGTGCCGTCAAGGTCAAACAGATAATATTTGTACTTATTCATCAAACTTGCTGTCCGCCTTCATCTGGAATTTTTCTGATTTTACGCTTACTCTTGTGTGAGTGCCTCTTGCAATTTCACCCTTTTTATCTTCGGCAAAAACTTCAAAATTAAACATTCTGCCGTCAACGCTTTTGAGAACGGCTGTTGCCGTAACCTCAGCACCGAGAGGAGTGGGGCTTGTGTGCTCAATTGAAATCATCGTGCCGACAGTTGTAAGCTCATCGTTGTCAAGAACCTTGTCTGCAAGAGCTGCGGCGGCATTTTCCATAAGAGCCACAACGCACGGAGTTGCAAGCACGCAAAGACTGCCGCTGCCCATTGAAACGGCAAGATTTTCTTCTTCCACCTTAATTGTTACAGAATATGTATTTATTTCGCTCATAAAAATTTCCTTTCTTATTGTTTAAAGCAATTTTATGTGATATACTTAACAAAGTGTGCATTACTCGTCTGTGAATTGACAGAGTAAGTATTCATACGATATAATAATACAATATTCAGTGAAAATAGGCAAGCATTGCCCGAATATTATTTGAGGTGAAAATAAATGAAACTCGGAATCGTCGGACTTCCAAATGTCGGCAAAAGTACACTTTTTAACGCAATTACAGATGCAGGTGCTCAGAGTGCAAACTATCCTTTCTGCACAATTGAACCGAATATCGGTGTTGTTGCAGTTCCGGACAAAAGACTTGATAAACTTGCGGAAATGTATGATCCTGACAAATATACTCCTGCATCAATTGAATTTGTAGATATTGCAGGTCTTGTAAAGGGTGCGTCAAAGGGCGAGGGACTCGGCAACAAGTTCCTTTCAAACATCCGTGAATGTGACGCTATCGTTCATGTTGTCCGTTGCTTTGAAAACGATGACATTATCCATGTTGAAGGCAACATCGACCCTGCCCGTGACATTGAAACAATTAATCTTGAGCTTATTCTCTCCGATGTTGAAATGCTCGAACGCAGAATTGACAAGACAAAGAAAATGCTCAAGGGCGATAAAAAGTATCAGAAAGACATCGACCTTTTTGAAAGAGTTCTTGCCGCACTCAACGAGGGCAAGCCTGCAAGAAGTGTTGAATGTGACGATGACGAAAAAGCAATTCTTTCAGAGGTTGCGCTTCTCACAAACAAGCCTGTTATCTATGCCGCAAATATGAGTGACGAGGATTTCTCAAACGGCATCGACTCAAACGAGGGCTACAAGGCTGTTCAGAAAATTGCCGCCGAGGAACACGCAGGCGTTCTTCCAATCTGCGCTCAGATTGAGGAAGAAATCGTTGAAATGGACAAGGAAGAAAAGGAAATGTTCCTTGCCGATATGGGACTTGAGGAAAGCGGTCTTGACAGACTTATCAAGGAATGCTATGCACTTCTCGGACTTATCTCCTACCTTACAGCCGGCAAACAGGAGGTTCGTGCATGGACAATCAAAAAAGGAACAAAAGCACCTCAGGCAGCGGGCAAAATTCACTCGGATTTTGAGCGTGGATTTATCAGAGCCGAGGTTATCGCATATGACGACCTTATCGCCTGCGGAAGTATGATAGCCGCAAAAGAAAAAGGTCTTGTCCGCAGTGAAGGCAAGGACTATGTTATGAAAGACGGCGATGTTGTTCTTTTCAGGTTCAATGTTTAATTAAATCATTACAATTGATGACGGTTACGAGTATTTTCGCAGCCGTCATTTTTTGATGTCACACATTTCTCCTTTTGCAATAATATGTAGTGTAAACGAAAGGAGGTAAGCGTATGTGTAACTTTGGTAACGGCAACGGTTGCTGCTCATGGATTATTCTTCTTATCATCGTTCTCTGCTGTTGCGGCGGAAACAACGGCGGCTGTGGTTGTGACAACAACAGCTGTGGCTGCGGCTGCTGATAAAGCACGCTGACTAAAGCCCCATTCGGCTTATTGCTGAGGATGTTTTAATATAAAAAGGGCGGCTGCCGTTTTTTTGCGATATCCGCCCTTTGCTTTTTATTCTTGAATGGTACATACAAAAACGGTCGGTTTGAACAAACCGACCGTTAATATTTTGCAATTATTAAATTAATTCAGAAATTATTTGTCCTCTTTAACAACATCTCTGACAACCTTTGCAAGGTGCGGCTGTGTAAGACCGAACTTGTCAAGAAGTTCAAGAGCCGGACCGCTGTAACCGAAACGATCGTTCACACCGATCTTTGTAACCTTAACAGGACACTCTGCACTTACAACATCACAAACAGCGTCACCGAGACCGCCGATAACATTGTGTTCCTCAACGGTGATGATTCTGCCTGTTTCCTTTGCAGCCTTAATGATGATATCTCTGTCGATAGGCTTTATTGTGTGAATGTTGATAAGACGAGCGTTGATGCCCTCAGCCTCAAGTTCCTTAACAGCCTTTAAAGCCTCGTTTACAACAAGTCCTGTCGCAATAACAGCCACATCGTTGCCCTCATGGAGAGTAATACCCTTGCCGAGCTCAAATGTATAGGTATCGGGATCATTAAAACTGTCAACAGCAAGTCTGCCGAGACGGATATAAACAGGACCGTTGTACTCAATTGCAGCCTTTGTAGCGGCCATCATTTCGTAGTGATCGGCAGGGTTAAGGACAACCATACCCGGAATTGTACGCATAATGCCGATATCTTCAAGACACTGATGAGTAGCACCGTCTTCACCTGTTGAAATACCTGCGTGGCTGCCGGCAATTTTAACATTAAGATGAGGGTAAGCAACCGAGTTACGAATCTGCTCAAATGCTCTGCCTGTTGCAAACATTGCAAATGATGCGGCAACCGGAATTTTGCCTGCCGCTGCCATACCTGCCGCAACGCCTACCATATTGCCCTCGGCAATACCGCAGTCAAAAAATCTTTCGGGAAACTCTTTTTTAAAAATTCCTGTCTTTGTAGCAGCTGCGAGGTCTGCATCAAAAACAATAATGTCCTTATTTGTCTTTGCAAGCTCACAAAGAGCCATGCCAAAGCTTTCTCTTGTAGCCTTTTTAATTACCTGTGCCATCAGCAGTTGCCCTCCAATCTGTCAATTTCAGCCTGAAGCTCGGCAGTAGCCTGTTCATACTGTTCCTTGTTGGGAGCAGTGCCGTGCCAGCCAACCTGATTTTCCATAAATGAAACGCCCTTGCCCTTGATTGTCTTGGCAAGAATTGCAGTAGGCTTGCCCTTTACTGTCTTAGCCTTTTCGAGAGCCGATTCAATCTGATTGAAGTCATGACCGTCAATTTTGATTACTTCAAAGCCAAAGCTTTCAAACTTTTTATCAAGAGGCTCAATGCCTGCAACCTCTTCAACAGTACCGTCAATCTGAAGTCCGTTCTGGTCAACAATTACAACGAGATTGTCAAGCTTGTTGTGAGCGGCAAACATTGCAGCCTCCCAAACCTGACCTTCTTCAACCTCGCCGTCACCGAGAACCGTATATGTGCGATAGCTCTTGTTATCAAGCTTAGCCGCAAGTGCCATACCGCAGGCAGCCGAAATACCCTGACCGAGTGAGCCTGTACTCATATCAATACCGGGAGTACCCTTCATATCGGGATGTCCCTGAAGCATAGCGCCTACATGACGGAGCTTTGTAAGCTCGTCCCATTCAAAAAAGCCCTTGAGTGCAAGTGTTGCATAAAGAGACGGACAGCAGTGACCTTTTGAAAGAACAAAACGATCTCTGTCCTGCATATCGGGATTTTTGGGATCAACATTCATTTCCTTAAAGTAGAGATATGTGAAAATATCTGCTGCCGAAAGCGATCCGCCGGGATGACCTGATTTGGCGTGGTAAGTGCCGAGAATTGCGCCCATTCTTGACTTTGCGGCAAGAATTCGGAGCTGCTTGATTTCTGAACTGTCCATTTAATAAACCATTCCTTTCAGAATTTTGCGTAATACATGACCGTGTTATACACACCTATTTTAATTATACACAATCCAACGCAAATTTCAACAATTTTTTTGGATTTTCCAAAAATCGGATAAATTCCTTAAATTCGCCCTTGAAGAAATAATTTTTTATGATATAATAAGCAAAGTAAAGTACGATTAAATCTAAGCTTTTGTAAAAGCTTATTTATAAAAACCGTTTGGAGGGAACAGCAATGCTGCTTGCGGCAGATGTCGGAAACACCAATGTCAAGCTCGGCATTTTTGACGGAGATAATTTAAAATTCAAACTCCGTTTTTCAACCGATGAAAACAAAACAAGCGACGAGCTTGCCGTTGAACTTTTCACATTTTTACAGATTTACAACATTGACGCAAAAAGCATTGACGGCACTATTATAAGCTCTGTTGTTCCTAAATTTACATATAATCTCAGAAGTGCGATTATGACCGTTACAGGCAAAAAAAGTCTGCTCATCGGTCCGGGACTCAAGACAGGTCTTGACATCAAGATAGAACATCCCGAAACCTTGGGTGCAGATATCGTTGCCGGCTGTGTGGGAGCGTGTGAAAAATACGGCGGTCCTCTCATTATGATTTTTATGGGAACTGCAACCGCAATTGTCTATGTTGACGCAAACAACGCATATCACGGCGGTGCAATCGCCCCCGGTATGGGAATTTCGCTTGACGCACTCACAAATCACGGCGCATTGCTTTCATCGGTTGATATGAAAGCTCCAAAGAAGGTAATTTCATCAAACACATCCGACTGCATTCGTTCGGGAATTATGTTCGGAACAGCCTGTATGCTTGACGGAATGGTTGATATGTTTAACGAGGAATGCAAGACAGAATGCAAGGTTATTGCAACAGGCGGTCTTGCTCCGCTTGCAATCAAAAACTGCCGTCACGATATTATCTTTGATGAGAATATTATTCTTGACGGACTCAAAATTATTTACGAGAGAAATAAAAATAAAGACAATTTAATATACAACTTGTTTTTGAATTATTAATTTGATGCAACGGGGTTCTCCCCTTGTAAATATTATTTGCGTTTCACCTGCGGAAAATGAGCAGGGAAACAGCAGGAGGAATTTTTTATGAACAAGACAGAAAACTTTTCAAAGGTGCAAAGAATGGTTATTCTTGCAGTGCTTATCGCATTGACGCTTGTAATGGCGCTCACACCGCTCGGATATCTGAAGATCGGTGCGCTTTCCATTTCATTCCTTTGCATTCCGATTGCAATCGGTGCAACCGTTCTCGGTCCTACAGCAGGATTGATTCTCGGCACACTCTTTGGTATCACAAGCTTTGTACAATGCTTTGGTATGGACGCATTCGGCACGGCAATGCTTTCAATCAACTGGTTTTACACCTTTATAATTTGTGTTGTTGCACGAGCTCTTATGGGTTGGCTCACAGGACTTATCGCAAAAGGTCTTGGCAAGGTATTTGAAGGTAAAACGGTAGGCAAGTTCAATCTTAACGACCTTATCGCTACTATACTCTGCCCTGTTATGAACACAGCCTTCTTCCTTGGTTTTATGGCAATCCTTTTCGGCAGTATCGAAGTTATGGGACTTAATGTAATCACAGCTGTTGTTATCCCCGCTCTTTCAATCAACTGCATTCTTGAAATCATTGCTTGCTTTGTTGTCGGTTCGGCAGTAAGCATTGCGGTAAAGAAAATTGTTGCGGCAAACAAAAGTAAATAATTAACATTCAAAAACGGGCGATTTTGTTTAGAATCGTCCGTAATTTTTTACATTATTTTTTAAAATCGGTGATGTTATGCAAAAGAAAATTATTGAACTTTTAACAAAAACAGACGGCTATGTTTCGGGCAGTGAAATTTCCGAACAGCTTGGTGTGTCAAGGCAGGCAGTTTGGAAAGCAATCAACGGAATTAAGGAACAGGGTTACAAAATCGACTCTGTAACAAACCGCGGATACTGCCTTGTTGCCTATCCTCCACACCTCAACGAGCCTGCAATCAGAAAGTATCTTAAAACTTCCGTAATCGGCAAAAACCTCATCGTCCTTGACGAGGTTGGTTCAACAAACGATTACCTCAAAAAGCTGGGTGCAGACGGTTGCGAAAACGGCACGGTTGCCGTTGCCAGAGAACAAACTCAGGGCAAGGGCAGACTCGGCAGGGTTTGGAAAGCAAAAAAGGATGACAGCATCACCTTTTCGTTTTTGTTAAGGCCAAAGATTGCCCCGTCAGAGGTATCGTCAATCACCCCTCTTGCAGGTCTTGCGGTCTGCAAGGCAATCAGAGAATTCACGGGACTTGACTGCCGTATAAAATGGCCGAACGATATCATCATCGGAAAGAAAAAGCTTGTCGGTATTCTAACCGAAATGAGTGCCGAATTTGACGCCGTAGAATATGTAATTACAGGCATCGGAATCAATGCCGATACTCAGGATTTCCCCGATGACATAAAGGAAAAGGCAACTTCAATTTATCTTGCAACAGGCGGTCATTTTGACAAGAACAAATTTTTTGCCTGTGTGCTTAACCACATTGAAGAGGAATTCATCAAAAACGATTTAAAGCTTTCCCCTGTCGCATTAAAGGAATACACAAGCCTTTGCGCAACAGTCGGCAGAGATATAACATTCACCAAAAACGGAAAGTCCGTTACCGCAAAAGCCGTGGGAGTAAACCCTGACGGCGAGCTTATTGCAGAGCTTCCCGACAAAACCACCAAACTTATCAATTCAGGCGAAGTCACCGTACAAGGCATTTACTAACGGCGTGCCGCCGTCCCCCGTTCGTGCAGACAGTTTTTTAAATTGCAAAGACTATAAATGCCCGAGCGCAACATTTCCGATTACGGTAAGTCATCTATTGTCTGCGTGTCGCCGTCCCCCGTTCGTGCAGACAGTTTTACAAATGCAAAGCTATAAATGCCCGAGCGTAACATTTCCGATTATATTTTAATGTCACAATGCTACTGACATACAGTAGTGGCGAACCTCGTTCGCCACTACAATAACAATACAATATTATTGCGTACTATACCGCACAAACAACAAGGACATCCGAAAAACGGATGTCCTTAGTTTTTATATAAAATATTCGGTTATAAATTACTTGAAGTATTTTACGCCGCTTTCAAAAATCTGCTGGTCTTTTGCAAAAGGAACATTTTTGTAAAGGTTTTCACCCTTTCTCTCGCTGTGTCCCATTTTACCGAGGACTCTGCCGTCAGGTGATGTGATACCCTCAATTGCACAAACAGAACCGTTGAGGTTAAACTCAATGTCGCTGCTTGGGTTGCCGGCAAGGTCAACATACTGTGTTGCAATCTGACCGTTCTTTGCAAGCTGCTTAACGGTTTCAACATCAGCCATAAATCTGCCCTCACCGTGTGACACTGGAACAGCAAACACATCGCCTGCGTTGACATTTGCAAACCACGGTGACTTAACGGAAGTAACTCTTGTATAAGCCATATGTGAAATATGTCTGCCGATTGTGTTGAATGTGAGCGTCGGATCATTTGCTTTAAGCTCTCTGATTTCGCCGTAAGGAACAAGTCCGAGCTTGATAAGAGCCTGGAATCCGTTACAGATACCGAGCATAAGACCGTCACGATTCTTGAGAAGGTTGTTAACCTGCTCTGCAATTCTCGGGTTGCGGAATGTTGTTGCAATGAACTTACCTGAACCGTCAGGCTCGTCACCGCCTGAGAAACCGCCCGGAAGCATAATCATCTGTGACTTTGCAATGAGCTTTTCCATTTCGTCAATTGTTTCCTCGATATCGTTTGAAGAAAGGTTCTTGACGATGAGCATTTCAACATTTGCACCTGCTTTTTCAAATGCTCTTGCCGTATCAACCTCGCAGTTTGTACCCGGGAATACAGGGATAAATACAGTAGGCTTTGCAACCTTGATTGCAGGTGAAGATGTATTTCTCTCGCTGTAAAGCGGAACATCAACTTCGATTTCAGGCACTTCAGCCTTTGTCGGGAATACCTTTTCAAGCGGAGCAGTCCACTTTTCGAGGAGTGCGGAAAGTTCGATTTCCTTGCCGTTTACCGTAATCTTTGCATCGTTCGTAACAGTACCGAGGTCATAGTGAAGAACATCGTTTGAAAGCTCTGCACCGTCTGCAAGTTCGATAACAAGCGAACCCGAAAGCGGAGCGAAAAGCTCGTCATTTGTGAGTTCGTTTGCAAACTTAAAGCCAAAGCCGTTACCGAAGCAAGCCTTACATACGCTTGCGGCAGTACCGCCCTCTTTAACAACCGATGCAGAAAGCACCTTGCCGTCCTCGCAGAGAGCATAAACAGCGTTGTACATTTCGATAAGCTTATCCCATACAGGCATAAGTGTTTCTTTATTTTCGGGAACGGGAACAAAGATAACCTTTGAACCTGCGTTCTTGAATTCTGTTGAAATTGTCTTTGAGGCCTTTGTCATTGCAACGGCGAAGCTTACGAGTGTAGGCGGAACATCAATATCCTCAAATGTACCCGACATACTGTCCTTACCGCCGATTGACGGAAGTCCGAGCTTGAGTTGAGCCTGCATAGCACCGAGGAGTGCTGCGGCAGGTTTACCCCAACGGGAAGGAACATCTTTAAGTCTTTCAAAATATTCCTGGAATGTAAGTCTTGCTGTCATCGGGTTTGCGCCGATTGCAAGCAGCTTTGAAAGCGACTCAACAACTGCATAAGCCGAGCCGTGGAACGGACTCCAGCGTGAAACACCGGGGATATAGCCGTAACTCATTGCTGTTGCATCGTCTGTTTCGCCCTTCTCAAGCGGAATCTTTGCAGCCATAGCCTCCTGAGGAGTGAGCTGATTCTTACCGCCGAACGGCATAATTACCGTAGCCGCACCGATTGATGCGTCAAATCTTTCTGCAAGACCAATCTGTGAGCAAACTTCAAGTCTTGACATATTTTCAAGGAATGCCTCGTCAGCAGGCATATCTTTAAGCTTTGCGGGAGCAACCTTACGGTAGCAGCCTTCCCACTTCGGAGCCTCGATATAAGCCTTGGCAACCTGAGTAACACCGTTTGTGTTGAGAAACTCACGGCTGAGGTCAACGATTGTGTCGCCTCTCCAGTTCATTGTAAGACGAGGACTTTCGGTTACAACCGCAACGGCTGTAGCCTCAAGGTTTTCTTTTGATGCAAGCGAAATAAACTTGTCAACATCTTTTTTATCGAGAACAACAGCCATTCTTTCCTGACTTTCGGATATAGCAAGCTCCGTACCGTCAAGGCCGTCATATTTCTTTGTTACCTTGTCGAGGTCAACCGTAAGACCGTCGGCAAGTTCACCGATAGCAACGCAAACACCGCCTGCACCGAAGTCGTTACATCTCTTGATGAGCTTTGCAACTTCGGAATTGCGGAACAAACGCTGAATTTTTCTTTCTGTAGGAGGATTACCCTTCTGAACCTCTGCACCGCAGGTTTCGATTGAGTTTTCATCGTGAGCCTTTGAAGAGCCTGTTGCACCGCCGCAGCCGTCACGGCCTGTTCTTCCGCCGAGAAGTACGATTACATCATCGGGGAGAGGAGTTTCACGGATAACATTTTCCTTTGGAGATGCGCCGATAACAGCACCGATTTCCATTCTCTTTGCAACATAGCCCTGATCGTAAAGCTCGGTTACCTGACCTGTTGCAAGACCGATCTGGTTACCGTATGAGCTGTAACCCTGAGCGGCACCTGTTGTAATTTTGCGTGAAGGGAGCTTGCCGTGCATTGTATCCTTGAAAGGAATTGTCGGATCGCCCGAGCCTGTAACACGCATAGCCTGATATACATATGAACGGCCTGAAAGCGGATCACGGATTGCACCGCCAAGACAGGTTGCGGCACCGCCGAAAGGCTCGATTTCTGTCGGGTGGTTGTGAGTTTCGTTTTTGAACTGAACGAGCCACTGTTCTGTTTTTCCATCTATAGTAACGGGAACCTGAATTGAGCAGGCATTGATTTCTTCACTTTCGTCAAGGTCGGGAATGAGTCCCTTTTTCTTGAGTGACTTCATACCGATGAGAGCCATATCCATAAGTGAAACGATTCTCTTTGTATCCTTGCCGTAAACCTCGTCACGGGTTGCATAATACTCACTGAGCGCATCCTCGATAACCTTGCCGAGAGCAGACTTTTCAATCGCAATCTCTTCAAGTCTTGTGAGGAATGTTGTGTGACGGCAATGGTCCGACCAGTATGTGTCAATTACACGAAGTTCTGTAACCGACGGATCACGGTGCTCTGTATCTCTGAAGTAATCACGACAGAACTTGAGGTCTGCAAGTGTCATTGCAAAGCCCATTGAATCGTAATACTTCTGCATCTCATCGTCATTCCAGTCGTTGAAGCCCTCTACCCTCTTAACATTTTCGGGAACGGGAATTTCCATATCAAGAGTCTTTGGCTTTTCAAGAGATGCAAGACGGCTTTCAACAGGGTTGATGAGGTACTCCTCAACCTTTACAAGCTCTTCGTCTGTAATATTGCCCTTGAGAGCAATTACTCTTGCTGTAAGAACCTTGCAACGCTCGCCCTGAGTAAGAAGCTGAACGCACTGCTCGGCAGAGTCACCACGCTGATCGTACTGACCGGGGAGATACTCCATTGCGAATACCTTCCAGCCGTCCTCAACGGGGAGAGTTTCTTCATAGATTACATCGGCGTTAGGCTCTGACAAAACAATGGTTTTCGCCTTGTCATATTCTTCCTTAGTAAGTCCCTCAAGATCGTAACGCACAATGTAACGAAGATCTTCGACAGACTTCATACCGAGGTTGTGGCGGATGTCCCAAAGCGTCTGCTTTGCAAGAACATTGAAGCCATCCTTTTTTTCAACAAAAATTCTGATTACTTCTGACATAATTCATTCACCTGCTTAATTAAGATATAAAACAAAATAAATCCCGTCTGATAACCTGTATCACATCACATAATACCACATTCGACTATTTTTTTATTTCATTTAAGGCATTAAAAGGTATTCTGTAAAAGTAAAATTAAATGCACACAGAAAAAGCGGTCAGACAAAGCAAAATGCCGTCTGACCGCACAATATAATCACATTTAATCGCCTTTGAGAAAATCTTTGTAAAATTCCTCAAAACTGCCGTTTTTGTAGTCTGAATAATCCTTATTATCTCTGTTCACAATTGTGTCGGTAATAAGGTATGTATCAAAGCCGAGTTTTGCGCTGCACAAATCCTCGTCAACATCGTTGCCGATCATAATGCTGTCTTCGGGCTTGATATCCTGCTTTTTGCAGATTTCTTCAAAATATTTCAGATTCGGCTTGCAGCAACCAAAGTTTTCGTATGTTGTAACAAGTTCAAAATCGTCGGGAGAAACTCCTGCCCATTCAAGTCTGCGTTTTGTTGCAACAAACGGAAAAATCGGATTTGTAGCGGCAATAAGTCTGCCGCCGTTTTTCTTTATGAAATCAATGCTTTTCTTTGCATAAGGAGTAAAGCTTGTAGCATCTTTCGGAACGATAAACTCGTTTTCGTAATAATCGGTAAAAAGGTCATCAAACTTTTCAAGGTCGGCACCGCTGACTTTGCCCGCTGTTTCCCAGAAAACTTCACGGTTTGTACGGCTGTTATCGTTCTTTGTCATAGCGTCAGTGCCTGCCCACATCGCCTTTATAAGTGCGTCGGGTTCGATTTTTATAACAGGAGTGCAACGCTTGCAGAGCGATGAAAAATACAGCTTTACGAATTTTTCCATGTCCATGGGAAGCAAAGTTCCGTCCAAATCAAAAGATAATTTTTATACATTAACATACCGTTCCTTTCAATTTATGCACAAATATTATACAAAATTTCGATTTGGATTGCAAGGAAAAATTTTTCGGTATATACTATAGTCAGTAAAAACGAGGTGATAAGATGAAAATAGTTTTAACAGATGCACAGACTGTTCTTGACGATATTGTAAATGCCGATGTGCTTAATCAATTCGGCGAGGTTGAGTCGTTCGGTCTTTTGAAATATGAAGAGGTTGCGGAGAAAATTGCAGATGCAGATATCGTTGTGTGCAACAAAACTCTGCTTGATTCGCACACAATGCGATTTGCGAAAAATCTGAAATATATAGGACTTTTTGCAACAGGCTACAACAACATTGACCTTGACTACTGCACCAAAAACGGTATAACCGTCTGCAACGCAGGTTCATATTCAACAAATGCGGTTGCACAGCACACATTTGCACTCATTCTTGAACATTTCAATCACACTGCGGAATATAATCGGTTTGTTCAGGACGGCAAGTGGAAAAGAAGCAAAACTTTTTCACCGTTTGTATATCCGCTGAATGAACTTGCAGGCAAAACACTCGGCATTGTCGGACTCGGAAACATCGGAAAGGCTGTTGCAAAAATTGCAAGCGCTTTTGATATGAATGTAATCGCATCGAGCAGAACTCCGAAAAATATTGACGGAATCAAAGATGTTTCATTTGACGAACTTCTTGAAACAAGCGACATTGTAAGCGTTCATTGTCCGCTAAATCCACAGTCGGAAAATATGTTTGACAAAAATGCCTTTGCCAAAATGAAACAGGGTGCATTGTTCGTAAACACGGCAAGAGGCGGTGTTATGGTTGAAGAAGATTTGCTTGAGGCACTCGAAAGCGGTCACCTTGGCGGTGCGGCAATCGACACCCTCAAGGTTGAGCCTATGGTTGAGGACTGCATTCTTATGGGTGCAAAAAATTGCATAATCACCCCCCACATCGCATGGGCGCCCGTTGAAACCAGAGAACGCCTTATGGGCATAGTTTCGGACAACATCAAAAATTTTCTGAACGGAACTCCGACAAATAAAGTAAATTAACGGCGAGTAAGTAATGACACAAATTATATATTAAGATATATTTTATAAATGTCACAATGTAATTGACCTACTGTAGCGGTAATTCTATTCTACTTATATAATTGAATTTATCCATATCATTGTACGACGATTACTTACAGGCGGATGATATCCGCCCCAACAGAATGACAACCGCATATCAAAAAGCAAACAACCGCCCACCAAGAAAGTGAGCGGTTGTTTTTGTAGTATTAGGAAATTGGGATTAGATTACGATTACTGCTGTCTTTCGCAATAGCTTGAAAGACCTGTGTTCGGGTCTGTGTATTTAAGCGTATCGTTGTCAGCGTCATATGTGTAATTAAACTGCTGTTCGCCTACTGTCATAACGAGATCTGTACCCTCAAAAGTGTAGTTACCCGAAACAGTCACACCGCTCATTTCGCCTGAGAATGTGCCGTCCTCTGCAAATGTGTATGTACATTTCAAAGTTTCGGGATCAACACCGTTTGCTGTTGCGTAGTCATCAATTGAAACCGCTTTACCGTCTGTACCCTCAAGTGCAGTAACAGTCCAAGTACCTACCACGCTTGCCGATGAATCGCCGTCTTTTGAATCAGCGGCACTGTCGTCAGCAGTTTGTGATGCCGAACTTTCGTTTTTGCTTGATGAGCCACCGTCATTACCGCAGCCTACAAGACCTACTGTGCCTACCATACAAATTGCGAGCAATAAAGCTAACTTTTTAATTTTTGTCATAGTGGATTACCTCTTTCCGATTTTGATTTGCGGAAACACCGCATTTTTCTTGCTTGTTTCAATGATAGTCAATTTAATGCAACATTTCAATAGTTTGGCACAAACATCAATCTTCTGGCAAAAAACATATGACAATCGGATATAATATTTTTCAAATTTATGGTATAATCTAAGTGCAGTTAATCATTGCTCCGAATTAAATTATTTCAAAGGAGGCGATATCTTGAAAATTGCAGTTATTGACGACGAAAAGCCTCAGGCAGACATTCTCTACTCAATCTGCAACGCATATTTTGGCGGACACAAGCAAAATGTGCAGATTGATTGTTTTCCTGACGGAATAGCTTTTTTCAATTCATTCAAGGAAAACACCTACAAAATAGCCTTTGTAGATATTTTTATGGAGAAGATGAACGGCATTGCCGTGGCTGAAAAGCTTCGTGAAAAAGCCGTAATATTATTATTGTATTTGTCACAACAAGCCCCGATTTTATGATGCAGGCATTTTCCGTTCACGCTTTTCATTACATACAAAGCCCTACAAAGCTGAGCAGATTTACAAGGTACTTGATGATGCCTCGTCATATGTATCGGATAATTCAAAATACATTGAAGTTATGTGTGACCGCGAAACACGCTGATTTCGCTTAAGGAAATTGTTTCTGTTGAATCCGACGCACATTATATCAACATAGGTGTTGTTTCGGGACTTAGATATCGCACACGAATGACCATTGCAGAGTTTCTCAAGCTTGCAGACAACGACACCCGTTTCATACCCGTAAACAGGGGAATCGTGCTGAATGCCAATTACATAAAGGACATTGAAGGCTCTGTATGTAAGATTGGCAGAGTGACCGAATGCGCTGGACTCGAAATCCGGTATACCCTC
>ENA-OQKQ01000053-OQKQ01000053.1-human-gut-metagenome-genome-assembly--contig:-NODE-53-length-46521-cov-2.878562_pt1 | contig 46521 bp, 55 predicted proteins | sample MGYA00242651_ERZ504803 | MGnify/ENA primary metagenome ERZ504803 (study PRJEB26092, sample SAMD00036380) | human gut metagenome | host: Homo sapiens | study: EMG produced TPA metagenomics assembly of...
AGCAGGATCAGGCTCTGCAGCCGGGCGTGGCAGGGTCAAAGGTCAGGTCGTCGGCCCGGCCAAGGCAGACCCCCTGCTCCAGCTGCACCACCTCTTTTTCACACAGTTCCCGGATGGTCAATGCCCTTCTCCCCTTTCTGCCACAGCTTATGCAGCCGCCGGGCACATCATGCAAAAAGCAGTGGAAACCGCATGGCAGATTGTGGTATACTGTTGGCAGAGCATTCCATGAGAAACAGAGGAAATTTTAAATGTATAAAAGCATCGTGTTTGATCTGGGCGGTGTCATGGTGGATTTTGCCCCCCGCGCCTATCTGGTAGACCGCATTTGCAATGAAGAGATCGAGGAGCAGGTGTATGACCTGACCTTTGGCAGCGAGGAGTGGAAGCAGCTGGATGCGGGGCTTGTCTCCCGCTTTGACGGCAATCAGGCCATGCTGCGCAACGCCAAGGCCGCCGGGCGCGAGTTTGAGGTGCAGGGCGTGCTGGACGACTGGCTGCACATCCTGCGCCCGCGCCGCCGGATGCAGGAGCTGGTGCGCCGCCTGAAGAACCATGGCTACAGCGTGTACTATCTCAGCAACATCCCGGAGGACGTGCTGGCCCTGCTCAAGGAGCGCGGCGTGCTGGACCGCTTTGACGGCGGCGTAGCCTCCTGCGAGGTGCACATCAACAAGCCTGACCCGCGCATCTATAAGGCCCTGCTGGACAAATACGGCCTGAAGGCCAGCGAGTGCGTGTTCATCGACGACAATCTGGCCAATGTGCAGGCCGCATTCACGCTGGGCTTCGTGGGCATCCGGATGAAGGAGAGCGTGGGCACCCTGATCCGCAGCCTTGCCACCTGCAATGTGGCCCTGCGCTGACCTCCGTGACCCAAAACAGCTCCTGCCGGAAATGCTCTGGCAGGAGCTGTTTTGCTGCTTTAGGAATTACTTTTTCTCGTAGCTCTGGCAGTAGTGCGGGGTCTCCACCTGCTGCGTATCGCAGGTGCACTGCTCGGTCACTTTGATCTGGGGCAGGTCGCACTTGCAGCCGCTCACATTGTGGCAGCACTCGCAGACATCACAGGTAACGCCGATGTTTTCCATATTTATCACCTCTCTGTCCACAGTATGGCCTGCGGGCAGGGTGTTTATTCTGGAAAACTCAGCCAGCCTTTTTCGCTTCGCGCTTGGACCGGAGTGTGACTGCCGCATGCCGGATGGAAAGCACCGGGTGCACCGGCAGCATCCGCGGGCCTGCCCAGCGCATCACCGTGCGGATCTTCTCCCGCATTTCCGGCTTGTAGCAGTGCACTTTGCAGGCCGAGCAGAAGGTCTTGGTCTCCATGAACGGGCATTTGTCAATGCGGGTCAGGGCGTAATCGTGCAGCTGCCGGCACTCCGGGCACAGGCTGCCTTTGGGTGTTTTGTGCTGCCTGCGGCAGTAAAGAGCGATCATCTCGCTCACCAGCATCTTTTCATCTGCGCGCTTCTGATCCAAGTTCTTCGGGGTATCCTGCATGGGACGGGGCCTCCTGCTGCCTTATTTTTTTCTACGGTCCGACCGCATTGCAGCGCGGCGCACCGCACGGCGCAAAAATGCAAAGCCTACCGTAACACCAATTGCTGCAGCCACTGCCATATGCACCGCCTTCTGAAACCAAAGCGGCAGGAGCGCAGACCTTTCCGTCTGCTGTCCCCTGCCGCAGTTTTGATGCATTCTGTACAGAGGCTGCTGCTTTTGCGCGAAAGTTAGCATTTGCTAACCTTCAGCTCTGCAAAAACACCGTTTTTCGGTGTTCTCATAGTTTATCGCAGCCGTCTCTGTTTGTCAAGAGAAGCTTCTCCTGTTTACCATGCAGCCAGATCTGCACCCAGCTTGCGGCATGCAGCCTGAACATCATCGTCCGGGGCCTCGTTGCAGATCAGGCCCTCACCGTTGAGCACCTGTGCGCCGTCGCCCTGAGCACGCTCCACCCAGTCACGCATCCACTGGCCGTCGCCCCAGCCGTAGGAGCCGAACAGGGCGATCTTCTTGCCGTTCAGAGAACCCTCCAGATCAGAGAACATCGGCTCGAACTCGCTCTCCTCCAGCTGCTCAGCACCCATTGCGGGGCAGCCAAAAGCCACTGCATCAAACTCAGCCAGCTTTGCGGCGTTCATCTCGCTGCAGGGCACGATGGTGCCGTTTGCACCCTCTGCCACGCAGTTTGCCATGGTCTCAGTGTTGCCGGTTGCGCTCCAGAATACGACTGCTACTTTGCTCATAAAGATCGTCCTCTCTCAAATCAATATTAGTTAGATATATCTAACTTTATGTTCCGTGAAAATGCGTCCAACCACGCAGACGCATCCCCATTTGGTTAGTATCTTCTAACCACCGATAGAATACCACAGCTTCCCGGCTGTGTCAAGCCTTTTATGCAAAAAGAACTGCCGCGGCTGAAAGTACGCCGTAGATCACCGGCTGGTGCAGCAGATACAGCAAAAGCGAGTGCCGGCCCATCCAGCCCAGCGCCGGGCAGACCGAACGGCGCAACGGTTCCATCCGCGCCCGGCCCACCACGCCGTGCAGAAAGTACCCTGCCCAGAACAGAAACAGCCACGGCAGCAGGGCAAAATAATCGGTGGAATAAAAATCGAAGGGCAGAAAGCCGAAAAACGCTGTAAAGTAATTCGCGTACCATGCATCCGGCAACGCAAGGCGCAGCCCGCCGAAGCCGAGCCAACGCTCGTCCAGATGATAAGTCAGTGCAAACAGCACCGCCGAAACCGCCAGCCCTGCGGCGGGCGGGATCTTTTTCAGCAGCGGTTCCAGCACACCGGTGAGCAGCATGGCGCTGCCCAGAAAGGTCAGCACACCGAACACCACCCGGTCCTCCGGCATGAAGACCAGCGTCACCACCGTGACCAGTGCCCCGGCAGCAAACACCTGTGCGCCGCGCTTCAGGGTGCGGTGTCCCAGCGGCACGCAGAAGCCGGACAGCAGGATGAACACCCAGCAGATGCTCTGCTGCCACAGCCGCCCCGGCCAGCCGATATACCAGTCCATCCAGATGCCGAACAGGAACATCATGTCCCAGCAGGCATGGTACAGCATCATGCTGACCAGATCCAGTCCGCGCAGTTCGTCCAGCAGGGCGTAGCGGCTCGCCGGGGCCTTTTGCTGCACTCGTCGTTCGTTTTCCATTATCCATATTCCCCTTTGCTGTGTTTCGCAATACGATATGACAAATTATAAACCGCACTGCGGCACCTGTCAACCAGACATCTCAGGGGGTTGAAGGCAGCAAAAAACCGCTGCACAGCGGCAAAGCCATGCAGCGGTCAGAATGGATAACCGGGGAAACCTTATCAGACTTCGGTGTTGAAGTAGCGCTTCAGCAGGCCCTCAAAGCCGCGGCCGTGACGGGCCTCGTCCTTTGCCATCTCGTGAACGGTGTCGTGGATGGCATCCAGATTCAGGGCCTTTGCCTTCTTGGCCAGATCCATCTTGCCTGCACATGCGCCGCACTCGGCCTCGGCACGCATCATCAGGTTCTTCTTGGTGCTGTCGGTGACAACTTCGCCCAGCAGCTCTGCAAAGCGGGATGCGTGGTCTGCTTCCTCGTAGGCATAACGCTTGTAAGCCTCAGCAATCTCGGGGTAGCCCTCGCGCTCAGCCACACGAGCCATTGCCAGATACATGCCGACCTCGCTGCACTCACCCTCAAAGTTTGCGCGCAGGCCATCCACGATCTCCTGCGGCACGCCCTCGGCCTTGCCGATGCCCACAACATGCTCGGTGACGTAGGTGTTGCCGGTCTTTTCCACAAAAGCGGAAGCAGGAGCCTTGCAGACGGGGCACTGTGCCGGGATCTCGCCTTCAGCAATATAACCACAAACGGTGCAAACGTACTTCTTCATAAGAATAGACCTCCATCATTCTTTTTATATCAGTTAGAAAACAGGCTGGGCGGTGTTGGTACTCACCGGCCCTTGTCATGGCTCTATTATAGCGAATTATTCCTAGTTAGTCAAGGATAATTTTAAGAATAATTCCTATTTATTTTGTCTTACAGATAAATTCCGGCAGGGTCACTAAAAACCATCCTCAAAAACTGTGTGCTTTGCCCTGTGCACCTTAAAAACAGCAAAGCCGCCCTGCACACACAGGACGGCTTCTGCCTTGTTCTTCCTTCTTCTATGGGAGATCAGACCTGCAGGTTGCTGCTGGTAGCGGCTTCGGAGCCGTCGGCAGCATCAAACTCGTAGTCGTTGCCGGGCAGGATAGCGTTCAGCAGGATGCCTGCGATCGCGGCCACAGCCAGACCGGACAGGTTGATGGTAACACCTGCAACGGCAAAGCTGACACCGCCCACAGAGTTGAAGCCCAGTGCGCACACCAGAATGACAGCAGCCACGATCAGGTTGCGGCTGTTGGTAAAGTCCACGCGGTTCTCCACCACGTTGCGCACACCGATGGCGGAGATCATGCCATACAGCACAAAGCTGATGCCGCCAATGATGCCGGTGGGGATGGTGTTGATGACGGCCTCAAACTTGGGGCTGAAGCTCAGGATCACAGCCATCACAGCGGCAATGCGGATGACGAGCGGATCGTAGATGCGGCTCAGGGCCAGAACACCGGTGTTCTCACCGTAGGTAGTATTGGCGGGGCCGCCAGCAGACCGGCCATAGCAGTGGCAAGGCCGTCGCCCATCAGGGTGCGGTTCAGGCCGGGATCATTGGATATAGTTGTGGCCGACCGTAGCGCTGATGGCAGCGATATCGCCCACATGCTCCATCATGGTTGCCAGTGCAATGGGGATGATGGTGAACAGTGCGCTGATGAACTCCGGGCTGCCGTCGATGGCAAACAGGCCCATGGCCTCCTTGTGCAGAGGGATGCCCACCCATGCAGCCTCAGAAATGCGCTGGAAGTCCACTGCACCGGTCACCAGTGCCACTGCATAGGACACCAGCACACCGATGAGGATGGGCAGGATCTTGACCATGCCCTTGCCCCAGATGTTGCACACGATCACGACACCCAGTGCCACAAAGGCCAGGATCCAGTTGGACTGGCAGTTTTTGATAGCAGAGGGGGCCAGGATCAGGCCGATAGAAATGATAATGGGGCCAGTGACCACCGGCGGGAAGAACCGCATGATGCGGCGGATGCCGAAGGTGGAGATCAGCAGGCTGGCCACCAGATACACCAGACCGGAAAATGCGACGGCGGCGCAGGCGTAGGGCAGCATCTTGGTGTTGGCAACGGTCAGGTTGCCGTCTGCATCTGCCAGCATGGGGGCCACGATGGAGAAGCCGCCCAGATACGCAAAGGAGGAGCCGAGGAATGCAGGCACCTTCTTTTTGGTAATGAGGTGGAACAGCAGGGTGCCCAGACCTGCGCACAGCAGGGTGGTGGAAACGCTCAGGCCGGTGAGCAGCGGCACCAGCACCGTTGCGCCGAACATGGCAAACATGTGCTGCACGCCCAGAATGAACATGCGGCCTGCGCCCAGCTGGCGCGCGTCGTAAATGCCTTTAGAGTAATCGATCTTTTCGCTCATGAAGTTTTTCTGCCTCCTACAGAACTCGCAGCCCAAAAAAAGAGGCACCGCCGTCAGCAAAACGGCAATGCCCCTGAAATTTGGGAACAATGATCCCGCCCGGAAATGAGAAGTGCAATACAGCGCAGTCGATGATTCTTGTGCAGCATGGTGCGCTCCCCCTTTCATTCAGGCTCTTTCCAAACCGCCGCCAAAAGCCCCGCAAAAGGCCGCAGCGGGCAGTCCTTCAAGAAATTATAGCAGACTTTTTGCCGCCGTGCAACTATTTTGCTTAATTCTCCTGTATTTCCAGCCCGGAAGTTTGCGCCGCTTCTCTTGCAATCCGGCCCAAAGCGCACTATAATATAACCTACCATTGCAATCTGTATTATAAGAGAATTATCAGGAGAGTTTATGATCTATCTGGATTATTCCGCCAATACCCCGGTAGACGAAGCGGTTTTGCAGCGCTTTTGCGAGGTGGAGCGCAATTGCCCGGGCAATGCCAATTCCCGCCACGCAGCAGGCACTGCCGCAAAGGCTGCCATCGATGCCGCCACCCAGAGCATTGCCCGCAGTCTGAATGTGCAGCCCGCCGAGATCATCTATACATCCGGTGCCAGCGAGGCCAACAACTTTGCCATCAAGAGCATCGCCCGGCTGGAGCGCCACCATGGCAGACACATCATTTCCACCCCGCTGGAGCACTCCTCGGTGAGCGGCAGCCTGACCGCCCTGCAGGAGCAGGGATACGAGATCGACCTTGTGGACATCCGGCAGGACGGCACGGTGGACCTTGCCCACCTGAAAGAACTGCTGCGCCCGGACACCATTCTGGTGGCCGTCACTGCCGTGGACAGTGAGCTGGGCGTGGTGCAGCCGGTGGCCGAGATCGCGGAAATGTTGAAGGCCTGCCCCCACTGCCACTTCCATGTGGATGCCACACAGGCCGTGGGCAAGCTGCCGGTCAGCTTTGCGGGCATCGACACCATGAGCCTGACCGCCCACAAGTTCTACGGGCTGAACGGCATTGGTGTGCTGGTCAAGCGGCGCGGCCTTGCGCTGGAGCCGCTCATCCATGGCGGCGAGAGCACCACCATCTACCGCAGCGGCACCCCCACCGTGGCGCTGGCCTGTTCGCTGGCGCTGGCACTGGAAAAGGCAGTGAGCGAGCTGCCCGCCCGGGTGGAGCACATCCGCGCCCTGAACGCCCGCCTGCGCACCGGGCTTGCCCAATACCCCAAGGTGCGCATCAACAGCCCGGACACCGCCGTGCCGCAGATTTTAAACCTGAGCGTACAGAACGTGAAGGGCACCGTGTTCCAGCGGGAGCTGGATGCCCAGGGCGTATGCGTCTCGGTCAAATCGGCCTGCTCTTCGGACGGCCTGCCCTCCCGCGCCGTGTTTGCCGTGAGCCATGACCGGCGCAACGCGCTGTCCTCGTGGCGCATCAGCCTGAGCCACCTGACCACGGAACAGGAGATCACTGATTTTATGCAGGCGTTCGATGCCTGTTACAACGCCCTGACGCAATAAAAAGGAGTATTATGAAGCAAGATCCCCCCGCCGACCAGCAGCGAGGGGATCTTTTTTACTGTTTTTGAATGCCGAACAGTCTGCGCAGAATGCCGCGCAGCGCCTTGGGGCTTCGGATCACAACTACCTGCATATGCTCCCCGCCTTTCCGTTTTCTGGCCCATCCTATGCAGGCAGGGGCCGGAACGTTCCGGCAAGGGCAGCAGCGCTCAGTCTGCGATGGTCTCCACCACCACCAGCGCACCGCTGCGGGTGGAGATGGTGATGCAGTCCGACCCGGCAGCGTACTCGTTGCTGACGCCCAGCGGGTAGCTGGCGGTCAGTTCCGCATCGGTCAGCTCATAGTAGGAGCCGCGCTCGTACACGCCCTGCGCCCTGCCCTCCATCGGGAAGGCCGAGAAGAAGAAGTACTTCTCCTTCGGGTAGCGGCGGGTCTCGCCGGGCATCACGTAGGTGATGCGGCTGCGCTCATCCAGCAGGGTGGTGCGCACACCGCGCTGTTCCAGCCCAAGGCCGGTGCACAGGTTTGCAAGGGTGTGCTCCACCCGTCTGCCGCCAAGGCCTCCCAGCAGCAGCACCTCGTCAAAGCCCTTTTCCGAGACCAGCTTTGCGGCATACTCGGTGTCGGTATCGTCCTTCACATGGGGCAGCACGATGATATCGTCGTCCTGCTGTTCCGGGCAGGGGGCGGTGTCAAAGTCGCCCACGATGATGTTGGGTCTACGCCCCAGAGGTGCGCAGTTGCGGTAGCCTGCATCACAGGCAATGATAAAGTCGTCCGGCCGCAGGGCCTCTGCCAGCTCCGGAGAAACCGGGCAGGCCGAAATGATCACACAGCGTGACATGAATCTCTTCCTTATCCTTTATACTTTCGGGCGCTGCCAATCCTTCACGTCCTTGACTTCCTCGTACATGGCGCAGTAGCTGTCGTACCGGGTCTGGGAGAGCCTGCCCTCGGCCAGTGCGGCGCGCACGGCACAGCCTTTTTCGCTGCGGTGGGAGCAGCCGGTGAACTGGCACTGGCCCAGATAAGGCCTGAACTCCGGGAACGCATGCTCCAGATTTTCCTTGGGGATGAACCCGGCGCGGTTCGCTTCCAGACTGGCAAAGCCCGGCGTATCCGCAATGCGCCCGTCAAAGGCTTCAAAGATCGTCACCTCACGGGTGGTGTGGCGGCCGCGGCCCAGCTTCTGGCTGATGGCACTGGTCTCGCGCTCTGCTTCCGGCAGCAGATGGTTCAAAAGGGTGGATTTTCCCACGCCGGAGTTGCCGCAGAACGCACACAGCCTGCCGCTGATCCACTGCTTCACCTCGTCCAGCCCGCCGCCGGTCTCGTAATCGATGCGGATGAACGGCAGGGTCGATTTTTCGTAGGCCTTACGCAGGAATTCCGCCTCGGCCAAGTCGCCCTTGGTGCACACGATCACCGGCTGCACGCCCTTGTCCACCGCAATGGCGGCAAGCTTATCCAGCACCAGCGTGCTGGGCGTGGGCTGGGTGGTGCTGGCCACAAGGAACAGCACATCCAGATTTGCCACCGGAGGCCGCACGAACACATTTTTGCGCGGTGCGATCTCGGCAATGACGGCTGCACCGTTCTCGGTCTCCAGCGTCACCTCATCGCCCGCCACCGGCGTGATCTTCTGTTTGCGGAAAATGCCGCGGGGCTTGCACTCCACAATGCCCTCCGGCGTTTTTACATAGTAAAAGCCGCCGATGCCCTTTGTGATATATCCCTTCATGCACGCCTCCGTCAGCTCAGCAGCGAGGACCACCAGTCGGTCAGCGGTTTCTGCGAAGGGTCGCCGCTGCCCGCTGTGCCCTGTTCGGTGCCGGTCTCGGTGCTGGAAGAAGAGGAGCTGCTGCCAAACAGGCCGCTCCACCAGTCGCCGCCGGTGGTGCTGTCGCTGGGTGCTTCCGGTTCCGGTGCAGGCTCCGGCCCTGCGCTTACCACAATGTTCACGCGGCCGTTCAGCTTTGTGGTAGAGCCTGCCGCCGGGTTCTGACTGATGACAGTGCCCACCGGCTGGTCGCTGTACTGCTCGGTCTGGCTGCCAAGGCCCAGATGGTTCTGCACCAGCAGGGTGCGGGCATCAGCGGTGCTCATGCCGGTCAGCGAGGGCACCTTGGTGGTGGTTGCCACCTGCGGGCGGCTGATATACATCACCACAGTGCTGCCTGCAGCCACCTGACTGCCCGCCGCCGGGTCGGTGCGGATCACCGCGCCGGATGCCACAGAGGTATCCACAGCCTGCGTTACCAGCACCGAGACACCCAGCTCCTTGAGCTGCTGCTCTGCATCGGCCTGCACATAGTTGGTCAGGTCCGGCACGGTAACGTACTGGGTGCCAAGGCTCACAGTCAGGGTCACATTCTGGCCCTCGCGCACCGTGCGGCCGGACACCGGCGACTGCTTATAGATATAGCCCGCCGCATAGTTACTGTTGTACTCCTGCTCCCAGGTAACGCTGATCTGGCCGGAGACCACCTGCTCGGTGGCAGCAGCCTCGTCCCTGCGTCATGCCGATATAATCGCCCCAGCGTGATATCGGCCTTGTTGTTCATCAGGTTGGAGGAATCGTTCAGGATCATCCAGCACAGCGCAAGGCACGCCAGTGCAAATGCAATGGTAACGCCGAACAGTGCCGGCAGGAAGATGGTGCGCTTTTTCTTGCGCGGTGCGGCCTTTTTGCCGCGGGGCGCAGGCTTTTCGGCCTGACGGTTTGCACGGTTCTGGTTCATGGTACGTTTCACCACCTTTTCGGGAGCATCTTCTGTAATATACTTGTACTCGAACATCACGGAGGGGTTGTGCACGTAGGTGTCCAGCGCATCCAGCATTTCGCGGGCGGATGCGTAGCGGTTCTGCGGCAGCTTTGCCATGGCCTTTTCGGTGATCTCCACCAGTGCATTCGGCACCTCCGGCGCGATCTCGTGCAAAGACTTCGGCTGATCGGAGATCTGCTTGATGGCAACTTCCACCATGTCGTCTGCATCAAAGGGCAGATGACCGCTGAGCATCTCGTACATCATCACGCCCACCGAGTAGATATCGCTGGTGCAGTCGGTCTCATCGCCCTTGGCCTGCTCCGGGCTGATATAGTGCACGCTGCCCATGGCCTTGCCGCTCAGCAGCTGATTCTCGGCTCGGGAAATCCGCGCGATGCCAAAATCCATCATGCGCAGCTGACCATTGTCCAGAAGCATGATGTTCTGGGGCTTGATGTCCCGGTGCACCACACCGTTGGCATGGGCGTGTTCCAGCGCCTTTAAGATCTGAGAGATGAAATGCACAGTCTCCCGGTTGGTCAGCCTGCCGCCGCGCTGGTTGAGGTACTCGCGCAGGGTCATGCCATCCACATATTCCATCACGATATACTGCAGATCATCGTTCACCGATACATCGTACACTTTTACGATGTTGGGGTGGTTCAGCAGCGAGATGGCCTTGGATTCATTTTTAAAGCGGCGCACAAGGTCCGGGTCGTGCATATACTCCTGCCGCAGCACCTTTACCGCCACCACGGTACCGGCAGGCACCGGGCCGTTGTGCCCCAGCATGACCGCCTTGTAGACGTTTGCCATGCCGCCGGAACCGATCAGCTCCCGCACCTCATACAGGCCGTCCAGCTTTTTGCCGATCAGGTTGTCCATCAGCGCACCTCCTCCACACACAGCAGCAGCGCGGTGATGTTATCCGGGCCGCCGTTCTCGTTGGCCGTGCGGATCAGAAGGTCCGGCAGGTCGTAGAACCTGCCGGTGCGCAGCAGCTGTTCCAGCTGTTCTCTGGGCACGGCATTGGTCAGGCCGTCCGAGCACAGCAGCAGGATATCCCCTTTCTGCAGCGGTGCGGTGGTGAACTCCGAGTCCAGCCGGTAGTCCACGCCCAGCGCCTTGGTGATGATGTTCTTCTGAGGGTGGTGCTCGGCTTCCTCCACGGTAATGGTGCCGCAGTCCACCAGCTCCTGCACATAGGAGTGGTCGTGGGTGAGCTGGGCAAGCCTGCCGTCCCGGTACAGGTACGCCCGCGAGTCGCCTGCATGACACAGGAACACCTTGCCGCCGCGCACCAGTGCGCACACAGCCGTGGTGCCCATGCCCGCCAGCGATTCCTCACGCAGGGCCTTCTGGAACACAAAGCGGTTGGCGCTGAGCAGGCTCTTTTTCAAAAAAGTCTCCTCTTCGCCGGGCAGGCACTTGGAAGCATACTGCTCCTGAAAGCAGCGCTCGATCACATCGCACGCGCTCTGGCTGGCTTCCCTGCCGCCGCGTGCACCGCCCATGCCGTCGCATACCAGCAGCCATGCGGCATCGCCGGGCAGTTCTCCTGCGCGATAATCGTCCTGATTATCCTGCCGGACCCTGCCGACATCCGTTTTTCCTGCAAGTTTCATAGGCTTCTCCCTTTAATCTTTACGCTTTCCCGTTCATTTCGTCACGGCGCAGCTGGCCGCATGCGGCGCTGATCTCGCTGCCAAGGCGGCGGCGCACCGTAGCGTTCACGCCAAGGCTCTCCAGCTTCTGCTGGAAGCGGTGCACGTTGGCTGCATCGGTGGCCGAGTACGGGCTGCCGTCCACCGGGTTGATGGGGATCAGGTTCACATGGGCACCCATGCCCCGGATCAGGTTTGCCAGCTGTTTGGCGCAGGCATCGGAATCATTGACACCGCGCACCATGGAATATTCAAAGCTCACACGGCGGCCGGTGGTGTCCTGATAGCGGCGCACGGCCTGCATCAGCACTTCCACGGGATAGGCATCGTTCACCGGCATCATGCCGCTGCGAATTTCATTGTTGGTGCATGCAGCGACACCGAGAGGGTCAGCTGCAGCTTTTTCTCGGCCAGCTGGTCGATCTTGGGCACCAGACCGCAGGTAGAAAGGCTGATGTTGCGCATCCCGATGTTCACGCCCTCGGGCGAGGTGATGTTCTCCAGAAACTTCATCACTTCGTCAAAGTTATCCAGCGGTTCGCCAATGCCCATGAGCACGATGTGGGAAACTGCGCTCCCCGATATCCTTCTGGGCGGTATAGATCTCAGAGCAGATCTCGCCTGCTTCCAGATCGCGCACGCGGCCCGCCTGGGTGGACGCGCAGGAAGCGGCAGCCCATGCGGCAGCCCACCTGCGTGGACACACACACCGTGTTGCCCGTAGTGGTAGCGCATCACGACGGTCTCGATGCAGTTGCCGTCTGCCATGCGCAGCAGATATTTTACCGTGCCGTCCTTTGCTTCCTGCCTGCGCTCGATCTTGGGCGCGGCAATGTAGAAGCTTTCTTCCAGCTTTGCCAGCAGGGTCTTGGGCTGGTCGGTCATGGCAGAAAACTCGGTGACCAGCTTCTGGTGCACCCAGTGGAAGATCTGCTTTGCCCGGAAGCCCGGCTGACCCATCGCTTTCAGTTCAGCGGTCAGCTCTGCCAGCGTAAAGGAAGAGATACAGCGTTTTTGTTCCATTGTGTTCTCCTATTGTTTTTTACGAACAAGCCACCTGTTTCATTGCAGCTTTTCCCCGTTTTTCTGCATGGCGCACAGGAAAAAACCGTCCATGCCGGTACGGGTGGGCACCGAAAGCGCGCCGTGCTCCCCTGCCGTCATCCCGGCGGGCAGCGCTGCGGCAGGCTCCACCACCGTAAACTCCGGGTGGCGGGCCAGTAAATGCCGCGATCTGCTGCTGGTTTTCTGCCGGGTCGATGGTGCAGGTGGAGTACACCAGCCTGCCGCCCGCTTTCAGCAGCTGTGCCGCCGTATCGAGGATGGCCGACTGCGTGGCCAATAATTCAGCTTCGCGGGCCGGTTCCAGCTTTTTGTTAGCGCAGATCCGGCTTTTTTGCCAGAATGCCAAGGCCGCTGCAGGGCACATCCGCTAAAATGCGGTCGGCCTGCGGCAGGGCCGGGTTCACCTTTGTGGCATCGTTGCACAGGGCTTCCACATTGGCAAGGCCCATGCGCTGCACTGCCGTGCGGATCAGGCCCACGCGGTTCTCGGCGGCATCGCAGCTGTAAAGCCTGCCGGTGCTGTGCATCTGCTCGGCCAGCAGGATGGTCTTGCCGCCGGGCGCGGCGCACAGGTCGATGACTGTTTCTCCGGGCTGTGCGTCCACGCAGAGCGCCGCCAGCTGGCTGGCCTGCCCTTCCACATGGAAGTACCCCTGCCAGAACAGCTCATTTTCCGCCGGGCTGCCCTCGAACCGGGCCAGCACACTGCCGGGCACAATGCCCCGCTTTGCTTCCTTTGCGCCGGAAGCCAGCAGCTTTGCACAAAGCTCATCGGCACTGCCTTTCAGCGGGTTCACCCGCAGGCTGGTCATGCCGCCGTCGGCCTTGTAGGTAAGGATATCCAGTGCTTCGTCCGGGTAGTTTTTGTGCAGAAATTCCGCCACATCCCGCCCGGCAGAGCCAAGTACCATGAGCCGCTCCACTTCGTTTTTGAAGCTTGCGGTGCTCAGGTCGTAGCTGCACGCCTTGCGCAGCACGGCGTTGACCAGACCGGATGCGCTGGATTTTTTGAAGGCGCGGGTCAGCTTGACGGCTTCGTTCACCGCAGCGGACACCGGCACCTGCATATAGCGGGCCTGCGCCAGCGCCGCGCGCAATATTTCGCGCACCGGTGCATCCAGCTTGGCAAGGCCCTTGGGCAGGAACTGGCACAGGATGTAGTCCAGCGTGCCCCGGTGTTCCAGCACCGTGTAAAAGATGGCGCTGGCAAAAGCTTTATCGCGGCCTTCCAGCTGCTGGCGCTTGAGTTCGGCATCCAGAACAAGGTTGGAAAAACCATCCTGCTCCTGCCGCACCAGCGCCGCCACTGCCGCCGCACGGGGATTCGCCGCCATCAGAGGATATCCCCCGTTTTCAGGCGCTGACCGGCCGCAAAGGCGGTGCCGTCCATGGGCTTTTTGCCTTCCGGCACCACATTCAGCAGCTGGACGGCCCCCTCACCGCAAGCCACCGTGAGCGGCTTTGTGGCCAGCACGGTGCCGGGCGCTTCGCCGTGAGCTTCCACGGCACGGCACTCCATCACCTTGAGCTTTTTGCCGCCGGAGGTGACGAACCATGCACCGGGCCACGGGTTCATGCCGCGCACCCAGTTGTGGATGTGGGCAGCCGATTCGGTCAGGCGGAACTCTGCCATCTCCTTGTTCAGCATAGGTGCAAGGCAGGCGTTCTCATGATCCTGCGGCTGGGGTTTCAGCGTTCCGGCGGCGATGGCGGGCACCACCTCACACAGTACCCGTGCACCCACGGCAGTCACGCGGTCAAACAGCTGGCCGCTGGTCTCCTCCGGGTCAATGGCGATCTTCTCGCAGCAGAGCACATCGCCGGTGTCAAGGCCCTCGTCCATCTGCATGATGGAAACGCCGGTCTCGGCATCGCCGTTCAGCACGGCCCACTGCACCGGGGCGCTGCCGCGGTACTTGGGCAGCAGCGAAACATGCAGGTTGATGCAGCCGTACTTCGGCGCTTCCAGCACAGACTTCGGCAGGATGCAGCCGTAAGCCACCACCACGATCAGTTCCGGGGCCAGTGCGCGGATGTTCTCGTCCTCGCTGCCGTCCCGCAGGGTGCGGGGCTGGAACACCGGCGTGCCGTGGGCAAGGGCCACTTCCTTGACCGGGGGTGCGGTAAGCACCTGCTTGCGGCCAACCGGCTTGTCCCGCCGGGTGTACACCGCGCAGATGTCATGCCCGGCGGCATACAGGGCTTTGAGGCACTCTGCGGCAATATCCGGCGTGCCCATGAACAAAATGCGCATTACTTGTTTCCTTTCGCTTCGCGGGCAGCTTTTTTGCCCTCTTCGGTATCCTCATAGAAATACTCGCTGGACTGCATGATGGTAATGCCGTCCAGATGGTCGTTCTCGTGCTGGATGCAGCGGCCCAGCAAATTCTCAGCTTCCAGCTCGAACCACTCACCGTGGCGGTCCTGTGCGCGCACCTTGACCGCGGCGGGGCGGGTCACAGCGCCGTTGTGGCCCGGGAAGGACAGACAGCCCTCGTAGGCGGTCTCCTCTTCCTCGGATACAGCCAGAATTTCCGGGTTGACGAAGTCGATGAACTTATATTCGTAATCTTCGGGGATCTCCTCGGGCGCGTCGGTGGTGTCCCACACCACGAACAGACGGCGCAGCATGCCCACCTGCGGGCCGGCCAGACCCACGCCGTCGGCGGCGATCATGGTCTCGTGCATGTCGTCCAGCAGGGTAGCCAGACGGTCATCAAAGGTGGTGACGGGGCGGCAGACCTTGTTCAGGATGGGATCGCCCTCTTTTACAATATTGCGGATAGCCATTTATGGTACCTCCAAATCAGATGTCACCGTCCGAGTGCAGGTCCACCGCAACGGTGGCCTTGGACGGAAGTTTTTCCTGTTCGTATCTTTCCAGTGTGCTGCGCACGAGGTCGCGGAAGCGGCGGTCGTTGCGGCACTTGATGGTAAGTTTGTAACGGTAGGTGTCGTTGATCTTCGTCAATGCTGCCGGGCGTGGGGCCAAGCACCCGCAGCGGCAGGTCCGGCTGTTTTGCCGCCTGCTGGCCCAGCAGGGCCGCAAAGCGCGACCGCCGCCCGTGCCCACCTCAATCTCCTTTGCGCCTGCAAAGCCAATGACGCACAGCCCGCAGAAGGGCGGGTACAGGCCCAGCTTGCGGTAGGCGATCTCCTGTCTCAAAAAAGGCATCGTAGTCCTGCGCGGCGGCAAGGTTCAGCACCGGGTTATCGGGGTCGGTGGTCTGGATGATGGCAAAGCCGGGGTCTCTGGCCCGGCCGCTGCGGCCCACCACCTGCGTGATGAGGCTGAACACGTTCTCATACGCGCGGAAGCCCTGCGCAAACAGCAGCGAGTCGATGCCCAGCACGCCCACAAGGGTCACATCCTCAAAATCCAGTCCCTTGGCCACCATCTGGGTGCCCACCATGATGTCATATTCGTGGTTCGCAAACCTTGCCAGCAGCTTTTCGTGGGCATCCTTTGCGGCAGTGGAATCCTGATCCATGCGCAGCACCCGCGCATCCGGGAACAGCTTTGCCAGCTCTTCCTCCGCTTTCTGGGTGCCGAAGCCCCGGTACTGCAGCTTGCCGCCGCAGGCGGGGCACACAGTGGGCGGTTCCATCTGGCTGCCGCAGTAGTGGCACAATACCTTGTGCGCCGCTTTGTGGTACACCATCGGCACGCTGCACTTTGTGCACTTGAGCACCTCGCGGCAGTCCTCGCACTGGGCCATGGTCTGGTAGCCCCGGCGGTTCAGCAGCAAAATGGTCTGCTTGCCTGCATCCAGATTGCGGCGGATGGCATCTTCCAGCGACAGACTGATCTCCCGCGGGTTGCCTGCCGCCAGCTCTGCGCGCATGTCCACGATCTGCACCGTGGGCAGCGGGTTGCCGCCGTAGCGCTGGGTCAGCCGCACCAGCTGGGTGCGGCCATGCTGGGCCGCGTAAAAGCTCTCGGTGCTGGGGGTGGCGCTTGCCAGCAGAAGCAATGCACCGTTTTCCGCCGCGCGCTGCCGGGCCACCTCGTGGGCGGAGTAGCGGGGCGCGGATTCCGAGCGGTAGGTGTGCTCCTGCTCCTCATCGATGATGATGAGCCCGATGTTTTCCAGCGGCGAAAAGATGGCACTGCGGGTACCCACCACGATGTCTGCGCCGCCGTCCTGGATCATCTGCCACTGCAAAAGGCGTTCGGTGTGGTTGAGGGCAGAGTGCTGCACCGCCACCCGGCGGCCAAACTGACTCTTGAGCCGCAGGATCATCTGCGGGGTCAGGCTGATCTCCGGCACCAGCACCAGCGCGCGCCTGCCCTGCTCCAGACAGCGGGCAATGAGCTTTAAAAACACCAGCGTCTTGCCGCTGCCGGTCACGCCGTAGAGCAGCGCCGAGTGGGGTGCATCATCTTCCAGCTTTGGCAGCAGAGCATCGTAAGCCGCCTGCTGCTCCTGCGTGAGGGTGATCGGCTCGTTTTTCAGCGGAATGGACGAATACAGGTCGATGGATTTATTCACCTTGCTGCATTCCAGCACGCCTTTGGCGCACAGGTTATCCAGCACGGCACGGCTGATGCCCTTGTCTTCCAGGTTCGTTCAGGGTGCGCGGCCCGCCGCCCAGCAGCGCCACTGCCGCCAATTGCTTGGCAGTCGGCTTCGGCTTTGGCGGCAGTCCGCCCACAAGGCGGTAGGAGTTCTCGGTGTGGCGGGTGAGCTGCTTTTGCAGCACCGGCGTTACGCCGTCCGCCGCCACGGCAGGCTTGTACTGTGCACCATAGGGAATGACCGCCTTGACCGCTTCATAATAGGTGCAGAAGGTGCGCTCCTTCAAAAAGTGCACCAGCCGCAGCAGTTCCGGGGTCAGGCAGGCGGATGCCGGGGCCACGTCGAAAAGATATTTCAGCTTCGCGCTTTCCGGTTCGGCATCGCAGGCCAGCACCACGCCCATGCGGGCGCGGCTGCCGCGGCCAAAGGGCACCAGCACCATGCTGCCAAGTTTTACCGCATTCTGCTGGTCCGGCATGACGGCATAGGTATAAAGCTTATCAAAGTGGAAGGTCGCATTGCTGACGGCAACGCCTACCGTTTTGGGCATTCGTCCAGCTCCTTCAAAATGTTATTCTGCGGCACCAATGCGCTGGCAGATGGCCTGATACAGTGCATCGGCGCAGGTATCGACCTGGTCGTTGACCAGCTTCAGGGTGAATTTATCCTGCTGGGCCAGCTCCTGCCGGGCGGTGGCAAGACGTTCCTGAATGCTGTCCTCGGTCTCGGTGCCGCGGCCCCGCAGACGGCGCTCCAGCTCCTCCACCGACGGCGGCAGCAGGAACACGGTGGTCGCACCTGGGAACATGCGGCGGATGTTCGCTGCGCCGTGCACATCGATGACCAGAACGACCACCTTCCGGGCTGCCAGACGCTTGTCCACCTCTTCGCGCAGGGTACCGTAGTAGTTGCCGTTGTAGAAGTTGTGCTCCACCACCTGATCGTTCTCGATCAGCTGCTGGAACTGCTCCCGGGTGCGGTAATAATAATCCACGCCCTCCTGCTCACCGGGACGCGGTGCGCGGGTGGTGGCGGAAACAGTCTTTTCGATCTCCGGGTGTGCTTCGCGCAGTGCCTTCACCACGCTGTCCTTGCCGGTACCGGCCGCGCCGGAGACCACAAACAAATATTTATCGTTCGCCATGGGTCTGTTCCTCCTCTGCTGGTGTTTTGCCCTCCTGCCCTGCCGCACGGTTGGCCACCGTTTCCGGCTGAAGCGCCGAGAGCACCACATGATCGGAGTCCATGATAAGCACTGCACGGGTGCTGCGGCCATAGGATGCATCGATCAGCATTCCGCGCTCCCGCGCTTCCTTTACAAGGCGCTTGACCGGGGCGGAATCCGGGCTGACCACTGCCACCACACGGCCTGCACTGACCATATTGCCAAACCCGATGTTGATGAGCTTCATAAACCCCTCCGAATTTTCTGTATCACTCCAGATTCTGGATCTGTTCGCGGATCTTTTCGATCTCCGCCTTCATATCCACCACGATGCGGGTGATATCCAGATCCTGACACTTGGAGCCGATGGTATTGGTCTCGCGGTTCAGCTCCTGCGTCAAAAAGTCCAACTTGCGGCCCACCGGCTCGTCCAGCTTGAGGATATCGCGGTACTGCGCAATGTGGCTGCGCAGGCGCACCGTCTCTTCATCCACAGCGGTCTTATCGCCAAAAATAGCGGCCTCGGTCAGCACGCGGGCATCGTCGATATCGCGGTCCTCCAGAATGACCTTGAGTTTCTCGTACAGGCGGTTGGTGTAGGCTTCCACACGGCCTGCGCTCAAAGTCTCCACCCTGCCCACGCACTCCTCGAGGAAGTTCAGGCGGTTTTCCACGTCTGCCTTCATCTTGGCACCCTCGGCGGCGCGCATCTCCACAAAGCGGTCCAGCGCCTGTGCGGTAACGGCAGAAACATCTTCCCACAGCTGTTCCTCGTCCACATCCGCGTGGCGGGTGGTGAGCACATCCGGGAAGCGGGTCAGCACGCCCGCAGAGATATCGTTCTTGACACCCAGCTGTTCCGAAATATCCCGCATGGCCTGCTGGTAGCTGCGTGCCAGCTCCATGTTGACGGCCACCACCGTATCGGCAGCGTCCACATTCTGCACGGTCATGCTCAGCTCCACCTTGCCGCGGGAAATGCGCTCGTTGAGCTGCTTTTTCAAGCGGCTGTCCAGATAGCTGCAGGTGCGCGGGATGCGCGAAGAATACTCAAAGTAGCGGGAATTCACGCTGCGCAGCTCCACCGTGATCTCACGGCCATTGCGCACAGCAGTCCCCCGGCCAAAGCCGGTCATGCTTAAGATCATAACGCTCTCCTGTTCTTACATTTTCAGTGTTTCAGCTTACAAGTTTCGGTATACGTATCCGCCTTTGGGTACACAAACCCATGTTACGATACATATAGTTTCATTTTACTATTCTTCGGCCCAAAATTCAAGGTGCACTGTTGCGTGCCGCCGCCAAAACCGGCCGCAATACACGGTGCAAAGCAAAAAAGCTCTGATACAAAATCTTCCGATCCTGTATCAGAGCCTGTTTCAGTTGGTTTTATATACGCAGGTCACGCTGTTCTGCAGCAGATTTGCGTTCAGCAGTGCGCGCTCCACCCAGTGGATATTGTCCGCAATGGTATCGCGGGAGACACCGTATTCTGCCGCAATGTTCTCCATGCTGCGGTACTCGCGGCGGTAGAGCAAAGTCAGCACCAGCTTATCCTGCATTGTGATCTTGGTAAAATGCGGCCTGCGCCGGTGCTCCTTGCAATAAGCCGCATTCAGTGCTTCCAGCATCTGGGCAAATTCCTTCCGGGTGATGCCGAAGGTAAATTCATAATCCTGCTCTGTAAATTCCGCAAGGCGCTGTACCGTGATGCTTCTCATGCAGATCACCTCTTCTTTTTCCGGGGATGCCCGGGTGTCGGCTGCATCCATTTTGATTCATTATAAAATGGATGGATTTTCATGTCAATGAGCCGCCGCCCATTTTTGGGGCCAGATCCGGTGCAAAACACAAAAAGGAGCCTCCCGCCGCAAAAGCGGGAAGCCCCTGAATCCGTTATGAAAGATCAGACGGGATGAGACTGATTGGTGTAGTCCACATGGTCGCCGTCCACGCCCTGCTTCTTGGCATTGCGCTTTTCAAAGAACTTGGGTGCCACCTGCGGGAACATTGCGTAGGTCAGCACATCCTCTTCCTGCGTTGCCCACTTGGCAGCTTCTGCCTTCAGCTTGTCCATCTCAGGAGCCAGAGTATCAGCAAAGCGGCAGGTAATGGGCTGCTCGTCGCCCAGGATTTTCTTGGTGAACTCGGGCTTGATGGGAGCGGGAGTCTTGCCGTAATCACCGTGGACCAGACCCTTGAACTCCTTGGTGACCATCTTGTAGCGCTCGCCCAGGATCACGTTGAACACAGCCTGCGTACCAACGATCTGGCTGGTGGGGGTGACCAGCGGCGGATAGCCTGCATCCTCGCGGACGCGGGGGATCTCTGCCAGCACTTCGTCCAGCTTATCTTCCTTGCCGGCATCCTTCAGCTGTTTGAGCATGTTGGAGAACATGCCGCCCGGCACCTGATACAGCAGGGTGTTTGCATCCACGCCGAGGCTCTTCGGGCTGATCTGGCCGTTGGCAATGTACTTCTCGCGCAGCTTTGCAAAGTATGCGCGCACAACGTTCAGCTGCTTCAGATCCAGACCGGTGTCGTAATCGGTGCCCTGCAGGGCAGCGACCAGACTCTCGGTGGGCATGTGGCTGGTGCCCAGGCTCAGGGGGCTCATGGCGGTATCGATGATATCGGCACCTGCCTCGATGCCCTTCAGGATGGACATGGAAGCCAGACCTGCGGTGTAGTGGCTGTGGATGTCAACAGGGATGCTGACGGTCTCCTTCAGCTTCTTCACCAGATCGTAGCAGGTATAGGGGGTCAGCAGACCGGCCATATCCTTGATGCAGATGGAGTTTGCGCCCATCTCCTCCAGGGTCTTGGCGTAGGCTGCAAAGTACTCGTTGTTGTGCACGGGGCTGAGGGTGTAGCTGATGCAGCCCTGCACATGAGCGCCTTCCTTGTTGGCTGCCTTGATGGCGGTCTGCAGGTTGCGCGGATCGTTCAGTGCATCGAAAATACGGATCACGTCGATGCCGTTTGCAACAGACTTCTGCACAAAGTACTCAACGGCATCGTCTGCGTAGGGGCGGTAGCCCAGCATGTTCTGGCCGCGGAACAGCATCTGCAGCTTCTGGTGGGGCAGCTCCTTGCGCAGGATGCGCAGGCGCTCCCACGGGTCTTCGTCCAGAAAGCGGATGCAGCTGTCGAACGTAGCGCCGCCCCAGCACTCCACGGAGAAGTAGTTGATCTTATCCATTTCCGGCAGGATGGGACGCATCTCATCCATGGTCATGCGGGTGGCCAGCAGAGACTGGTGGGCATCGCGCAGGACGACCTCAGTAACCTTGATTGGCTTTTTGGCCATGATTGTCACCTCTCCCTTAGTTCATGGAAACCAGAACGTCACCGGAGTTGACGGTGTCGCCCTTGTTGACGTTGATGGAAGCCACAGTGCCATCCTGCGGAGCAACGATCTCGTTCTCCATCTTCATGGCCTCCAGGATCACCAGCACGTCGCCAGCCTTCACGGATGCACCGGCCTTGACCTTGACATCCAGAATGTTGCCGGGCATGGGAGCCTTGACGGCAACGGCACCAGCAGCGCCTGCAGCAGCCTTGGGAGCAGCAGCGGGAGCCGGAGCAGCCTTAGGAGCAGCGGGTGCGGCAGGAGCTGCAGCAGCAACCGGAGCAGCACCAGCGGCAGTCTCCTCCACGGAGACGCTGTAAGCAACGCCATTGACGGTAATATTGTAGTACTTCATGGAAGGATCCTCCAAATCAAAATCGTATCAAAAAGATTTATACAGACGATTACAGAGCCATGTTGCCGTGCTTCTTGGGCAGGCGGGCAGCACGCTTGGTGCTCAGCAGTTCCAGTGCGGCAACAACGCTTGCACGCACATTGGCTGCATCGCAGGTCAGGTCAGCAGCGCCGCAGGCAACTGCATTTGCTGCGCTGCACACCTCGGCGGTGTAAGCAGCAGCCTTTGCGTTGGTGGCTGCAATGATGTTGTCGGAAGCATCGATCTCTTCCTTGTACAGGACGCTGACCGCTGCGCTGGGTTCCAGTGCGCTGACGGTGCAGCCAGCCACGGCAATGCGCAGATCGGCAGCAGCCAGAGCGGTGTAAACAGGGCCGACGGCCTTGCCAGCCAGCACAGCCACCTTTGCGGTGGTAGCGTCGGCATAGGTAGCAGCCAGACGGGCAGCCTCACGGATGCCGCCTGCAATGTCATCGGTCGCGCTGGGCACAAAGCCCTCGGTATCCACAATGGTGATCACCGGCACGCTGAAGGCATCGCACAGACGCACAAAGCGGGAAGCCTTGGCCACGCAGTTGTGGCACAGGGTCTTGCCGGTGGCCACAACGCCCACGGCGTTGCCGCCCACGGTGGCAAATGCAGTGTAAACAGACTTGCCAAAGCCTGCATACAGCTCCACAGCGCTGTCCTTATCGACCACGGCAGCAGCAGCCTTTGCAGGCTCTGCACCGGCAGCCAGAGCAGCAGTGGGCTGCTCGAACTCAAAGATCGCAGGGCCGGTCAGGTTGTTGGCCGGCAGCAGGCCCACGATGTGAGCAGCTTTCTCGGCAGCTTCCTCAGCAGTGGGTGCCACAATGGCGGCCACGCCAGCCTTTGCAGCGGCGGCTGCGGTGCCGGCATCGGCCACCTTGTCGCCCTTGGCAGCAGAGGTGAACGGAGCGGTGAAGAACAGCTCTGCGCCCTCAGCCATGATGCAGACATCTGCATTGGCAGCGCTCAGTGCGCTGGTGCCGCCGCAGACACCCAGAACAACAGCCACCTGCGGGATCACGCCGGAAACCTTTGCGATCTGCGCATTCAGCTTTGCGCTGGCGGTCAGCACGTCCAGACCCTCAGCCAGCTTTGCGCCGACGGAGTTGTAGAAGGTGACGACCGGGCAGCCAGTCTGAGCTGCCATCTCCAGAACCTTGATGTTCTTTTCAACATCCTTTACGGTAACAGCTTCGCCGTTCTGGTAAACAGCGTAAGCCTGCTGACCTGCCGCATAGCCGCAGGCAGCGCTCACTGCACCGTCAGCAAACAGTGCAGTGTATTCCCCGTCATCAAAAAACTTGGCGAGGATTTCTCCCTTATTGATCTTTGAAGCCATGGTAAGACCTCCTGGTTGTCTGTGTGAGCTTTCAAAATTAGTTTTATTATACTGAATTTTCCATAAAAATGCAAGAGATTCTATAAAAGTCCATGCGAATCAACATCTGTCGCGCAAAGTTCTACAATTTTTTAACGATTCATCGTTTCTCCGCTTTCTCGCCTTTTTGCGGGCATTTTGCGCCGCACACTCAGCTGCCGAAAATTCTCTTTTAATTTTGTGGATTCTGTCTGCCCCTGCTGCATTTTATTTTATAAGAAGTTATGTTACACTATATTTAATATGTAAATTTTTTTCGCAGAACAGCCCGCCGGGAAGCTTCGGGGCGGGTCATTTTGCAGAATATAAAAGGAAGGCCATGTCAAATTGAAAGATCTGCTCACTTCACTCCGCGCCTCCAACGAAACCTACAACTCCATGAAGCACTCCGCCCGGGCTATCATCCGCCGCGCCGAGATCCCCCTGCTCGCGGTCATCGTCCTGTATAAGGCTGCAACGAACCTGCTGTTCGTCCCCCTGATGCAGCAGCTCTGGTCGCTCACGCTGCGGTTCGCACCCATGCACTACCTGAGCAACAACAACGCTTCCGATATCTTTTCCTCCCCTGCGATCATCCTGTGCATCACGCTCATTGCCATCCTGACCGCGTTCTGGGCGCTGTATGAGTTTTCCGTCCTGCTGCATGGGCTGGATCTTGCCCGCAAGGGCGAAACGATCCGCCTGCCTGCCCTGCTGCGCACCTCTCTTGCAGATATCCGCCACGCATTCCTGCCGCAGAACTGGCTCGTTCTGGTCTACAGTGCCGTGCTGATCCCGTTCACCAATTTTTTCCTCGCCTGTAACTATATCACGCAGCTTGCCGTGCCGGAATACATCATAGGTGTCATCCGGGCAAACAGCCGGTATTACCTGCTCTATCTAGCTGCCGGTGCTGCCCTGCTGTTCCTCTGTGTCAGCTGGGTGCTGGTGCTGCCGCTGTTCGTGCTGGAGCGCAAAAGCCTGTGGCAGTCGGTAAAGGAAAGCTTTTGCTGCATCCGCAGGCGCGTTTTCCGTGCTTTTCTTTTGCTGCTGCGCTGGAACCTCTCGGTCGTCCTGCGTTCCCTGCTGCTGACGGCAGCGGTTGCCGTGCCGCTGTACGGCATCATCATCGCGGTCGGGCTGCAGAGCACACAGGCCATGTTTGCACTGTCCCGCGCGGCGCTGGCCATTGAGATGCCTTTCTTCCAGTTCCTGATCGACTGCGCCATCACCATGGCGCAGTGCACGATCCTCACCATGCTGCACTGCCGCCTGCGGGAATTTCTCCCCTTTGAGCCGGAGCCGGTCCAGAGCGGAAAGCATCACCGTTCCACCGGCAGGCTGCTTCTGGGTGCATCGGTTGCGGGTGCTACTCTGCTCACCTTTGCGCTGGCATTCTGTTACCTTGCCCTGCCCAGAGACGACGAGCTGCTCTCCATGCTGGGCGGCGTTGCGCCGGTAGTCACCGCGCACCGCGGCTACTCCGCTGCCGCACCGGAAAACACCCTGCCCGCTTTCCAGCTGGCCATCGATCAGGGCTGCGAGTGGGCCGAGCTGGATGTGCAGATGACCAGGGACGGCGTGGTCATGGTGACCCACGATACCAGCCTGCGCCGCTGCACCGGCCGCAACGAGAACATCTACGACCTGACCTGTAACGAGGTTCGTAAGCTGGATGCCGGGCGCTGGTTCGGCCAGAAGTACACTGGTGCCAAAGTTCCCACACTGGAAGAAGTGCTGGACCTGTGCAAAGGTAAGATCCAGCTGAACATTGAGATCAAGCCCAATGCCGCCACCCCGGAGCTGGAAGCGGAAACCATCCGCATCATCCGCGAAAAAGGCTTTGCACAGGACTGCACCATCACCTCGCAGAGTTATGAAACCCTCTGCAAGGTCAAGGAGCTGGCACCGGAGATCCGGACCGGCTATATCCTTGCACTGGGCGTGGGCAGTTATTACGATCTGCCTGCCGCAGATTTCTTCAGCGTACAGTCCACCTTTATCACCTCCGGTATGGTGCAGCAGATCCATAAGCGCAGCAAGACGATCTCCGCATGGACCGTCAACCGCGAAGAGGATGCCAGCGAACTGCTGAGCATCGGCGTGGACGACCTGATCACCGATAAGCCGGATATGATCCAGCAGCTGCTGAGCGAGGATGCCGACCTTGACAACAGCCTCGTCCTCCTGCGCGACTTCATCCGTGACCTGTTCGCTCCGTCCGATGTCGATGAACCCACTCCTGAGGAAGAGACCATCGAAGAAGCCATCGAGGACCCGGACGAATTGCTGGATGCATCGTAATCGCGGCAAAGATCAAGTATTCTGTTAAACTACCCGTACACACATAAAAAGCCCCCTGCCAGTTCATCACCGGCAGGGGGCTTACAAGTTTACCTGATCCAGTTTTATCAAGTAAGATCATTCCGGTTCGGTAAGCTTGGATCTTTACGAAGCAATTTATTTCATAAATCGGTGCTGTGAACAAATCACTTACATTCCTTCTTCATAGCAGAATAGCCGATGAGAACGGTCCACACATAGGCGCAGGTCTTGGGGATCATCAGCATACCGATCATGGGGACGGTATTGGCCCAAAGAACAACGGGAATGTAGAAACCGAAGCTCAGCACGATGGTCAGCCACATCCAGCGGAAAGCCGCGTCGTTATGCTCCTTGGCGCTGCGGTAGAACAGCACGATGATCAGCAGGCCCATCAGTGCAAAAGGAATGTTACGGTAAATGCCCCAGGACAGCGGGGATTCGGCGCTCAGCCACTGGTTCTGCGGCATCATTCTTATGGAGAAGTATCTGTACGCAGGAAGTCGAATCAAGGTTAATTGAAATGAATTGTATATTTTGTATAAAAAACAGATTCTTTTTTGTGCAAAACAGGCAAAAATAATATTGACATTCTGGAAATGCGGAGTAAAATAAAGTCAACTACAAGGCGTGGTCATACCAATTAATGAGTGAAAAGATCACAGCCAAGAGAAAAGGAGGGAGAAAAACGGGAGATTTATCAAGTACACTGGCAGAAGAGCTGAACAGTAAGACAGCCTTTACCATTCCTGTGTTTGGTGGAATACCGATTGCAGAATGTGTAGTAGTCACATGGGTCATCATGGCGGTTCTTGTGATCCTGTCTCTGATTCTGGTTCGGAATCTCAGTGTGGAAAATCCGGGTAAGAAGCAGTTGCTTCTGGAGTCCGGGGTAAGTTTTCTTCAGGATTTCTTCATGGGCATCCTTGGAGAAGAAGGCAAACAGTATGTGCCTTATTTGATGTCAACCGTAATCTACATCGGAATAGCCAATATCGCAGGCGTGTTTGGTTTTACACCACCAACGAAGGACATGAACGTTACCATTGCGCTGGCGCTGATGAGCATTATTCTGATCGAGTATGCAGGCTTTCATAAAAGGGGACTGAAGGGGTTCCTGAAAAGCTTTGCGGAGCCGGTTCCGATCATGCTTCCGATCAACATTCTGGAAATAGCGATCAGACCTACATCTCTCTGCATGCGGTTGTTCGGTAATGTTCTGGGAAGCTTCGTAGTTATGAAGCTGCTGGAGTTTGTTTGTCCGGCCATTCTTCCCATACCATTCAGCCTGTATTTTGATTTCTTCGACGGATTCATACAGGCGTATGTATTTGTATTCTTAACATCCTTGTTCATTAAGGAAGCAATTGAGTAGTGAAGCGGAAGATCCGCTTGATCTAAAAATGAAAAAATTGTATTTTACAGGAGGAAAAAACTATGTTAATCGCAATTGGTGCAGCTATCGCAGTTCTTACAGGTATTGGAGCAGGTATTGGTATCGGTCTTGCAACATCTAAAGCAGTAGAAGCTATCGCAAGACAGCCAGAGGCAGAGAGCAAGATCAGTAAAGCACTTCTTCTTGGATGTGCTCTTGCAGAGGCAACAGCTATTTACGGTTTCGTAATCGGTCTTCTGATCATCATCATGCTTGGCTAATAGGTAAAGACGAGATACTAATTCAGGATTAAGAGAGGCAGGTGGACCAGGTGATTAAAATTGATATCAACCTTGTCTTTACTATTATAAACCTGATCGTTCTTTATCTTTTAATGAAGAAGTTCCTTTTCGGCCCGATCATTGGTGTTATGGAGAAGAGAAAAGCTATGATCGATGAGCAGTTTGCTTCAGCAGAGAAGACAACCACTGAAGCAAACCAGCTGAAAGGACAGTATGAGGATGCACTGAAATCTGCGAAGGAGGAATCCTTCAGTATTGTAGAGCAGGCTAAGGACGAGGCAAAAGTACAGGCAGACAGCATCGTGAAGAGAGCTAATGATCAGGCTGGTCAGATTCTTGAGAAAGCAAGAAGAGATATCAGCACTGAGCAGGAAGCTGCTATGAAAGCGATGGAAGGCAAAGTGGCTGAGCTGGCAATGGATGCAGCATCCAGAATCATGGGAAAAAAGAACGACGAAGCACAGGATATGTCCCTATATGACCAGTTTTTAGAAGGAGCAGGTGATCCTCATGACAGAGACGTCCATTAATTATGCAAAAGCATTATACGGTCTTTCTGTCCCGGGGGAGGCAATCTGCGAAACAGGAAGGATTTTTAAGAATACACCTGAGATAGGTAAGATGCTTGAAAATCCACTTGTTTCCCTCAAAGAAAAAGAACAGGTAATAGAGCGGGTTTTTCCGCAGGAAATGAAGAGTTTTCTTAAAGTAACGTGTAAGTATCAGAAGATTGACAGAATCGGAGAGATCCTTGAAGCTTATGATGCTTACAGCCGGGAACAGAAAGGAATTCTCAAGGCAGAGCTTCTTTATGTAACACGTCCTGCCGAAGAGCAGGAAAATAAGATGAAGGAGTTTCTCCGTAGCCAGTTTTCTGCCAGAGAAGTGGAACTTACCCTTACAGAGGATAAAAGCCTTGTAGGTGGATTTGTTCTCAGGGCAGGAGATCGTGAGTACGACTGGAGCCTCATCGGACGTTATAAGAAACTGAAACAGAAATTAACCCGGAGGTGAAATTGAATTGGGTGCAATAAATCCAGATGAAATCATTTCGATTCTCAAGGAAGAAATAAAGAACTATGACGAAATCAGCAAGGACCAGGAAGTAGGCACTGTCATCTCCGTGGGAGATGGTATCGCAACTGTTTATGGCATCGATCATGCCATGTACGGTGAGGTCGTGACCTTCGAGAATGGTCTGAAAGGTATGGTACAGGATGTCCGTGCCAACAGCATGGGATGTATTCTTTTCGGAAAGGATACAGGAATCAAGGAAGGCACCAAGGTTGCCAGAACTGGCAAGCAGGCAGGTATTCCGGTAGGGGATAAATTTATCGGAAGAATCGTGAACGCACTTGGTGAGCCTATTGATGGAAAGGGAGAGATCCAGGCAGAGGAATACCGCCCGATCGAGAACCCGGCTTCTGGAATCATTGACCGTAAGTCTGTAACTGTACCTCTGGAAACAGGAATCCTTTCCATTGATTCCATGTTCCCAATCGGCCGTGGACAGCGAGAGCTGATCATCGGCGACAGACAGACAGGTAAAACATCCATCGCAACCGATACGATCATCAACCAGAAAGGTAAGGATGTGATCTGTATCTATGTTGCTATCGGACAGAAAGCTTCTACCGTTGCAAAGGTAGTTTCCAATCTTGAAAAATACGGTGCAATGGAGTATACAACCGTATTCTCCGCAACAGCCAGCGACTGTGCACCGCTTCAGTATATTGCTCCTTATGCTGGTACTGCTCTTGCAGAGTATTTCATGTATCAGGGTAAAGACGTACTGATCGTATATGATGATCTTTCCAAGCATGCAGTGGCATATCGTGCATTGTCACTTCTGCTTGAGCGTTCTCCGGGACGTGAGGCATATCCTGGTGACGTATTCTATCTTCATTCCAGACTTCTGGAGCGTTCCAGCCGTCTGAGTGAAGAGGCAGGCGGCGGATCCATTACGGCACTTCCGATCATCGAGACACAGGCAGGTGATGTATCTGCATACATTCCTACAAACGTAATTTCCATCACAGATGGTCAGATCTTCCTGGAAAGTGATCTGTTCTTCTCAGGTATGCGTCCGGCAGTCAATGTTGGTCTTTCCGTATCCCGTGTTGGTGGTGCTGCACAGACCAAGGCTATGAAGAAAGCTTCCGGTAGTGTACGTATCGACCTGGCACAGTACAGAGAGATGGAAGTGTTCACCCAGTTCAGTTCTGATCTGGATGAGGCTACAACTGCACAGCTGAAATACGGAAGCTGTCTGATGGAGCTTCTGAAACAGCCGCTCTGCAGCCCGTTAAGTCTTCATCAGCAGGTAATTACTCTCTGCGTTGCGACTCACAAGCTGATGGTAGATGTAGAAAAGAAAGAGATCAAGAAATATCAGAAGGATCTTCTGGAGTACTTTGATAATGTATATCCTGAGATCGGCAAAGAGATCGAGACTACAAAGCAGCTCTCTGATGAGCTTGTAGAGAAAATCGTAAAGGCGGCAGAAGAATTCAGAGATAAGAGCAGGTAGGTGTTGATATGGCAAATGCAAAAGAAATACAGACTCGTATGAAAAGCATTCAGGACACCATGAAGATCACCAATGCGATGTACATGATTTCTTCTTCCAAGATGCAGAAGGCCAAGAAGATCCTGCAGGATACGGAACCATATTTCTATAATATGCAGGCTGCCATTGCCAGGATCCTCCGTCATATGCCGGACATTCAGCATCCTTTCTTCAGTGAGCGTCATCTGTTCCGAAGGATGAAAGAAAGGTAGGTACCATTGTCATTACAGGTGATAAAGGTATGGCTGGTGCATACAATCATAATGTACAGAAAATGACAGAAGACTTCATGGAAGAAGTACCGGGACAGTCACAAGCTGTATGTCCTTGGTATGGTAGGGCGTCAGTATTTCGGCAAGAGAGATGTGGATATGGACGGCGGTTTTCATTATACCGTGCAGAAGCCGACTATGCACAGAGCACGCCTTATCACGGAAGAGATCGTACGGGCATTTCTTGAAAGAGAGCTGGATGAAATTCACATTGTCTATACACAGATGCTGAATGCGATGGCAATGGAAAATGTGAATATGCAGCTTTTACCGCTGAAAAAGGCTGATTTTAAGGTGGGTCAGATCCCGGCAGATATTTATCAGGAGGAGATCGTGTTATCTCCGTCTGCAGATGTGCTTCTGGATACTATGATCCCCAACTACCTTACAGGTGTGATCTATGGATGTCTTGTAGAGGCATATGCCAGTGAGAACAATGCGAGAATGACAGCAATGCAGTCCTCTACAGATAATGCGAAGGCGATGCTGAAGGATCTTTCCATTCAGTACAACCGTGCACGTCAGGCTGCGATCACGCAGGAGATCACAGAGGTTATCAGCGGTGCTAAAGCACAAAAAAGGAAGTGATGACTATGAATAAAGGTAAGATTGTACAGGTTATGGGACCTGTTGTAGACGTTGTTTTTGAAGATGGACAGCTTCCGGATATCAAGGATGCCCTTGAAGTCGAGAACAACGGTAAGAGATGTGTTATGGAGGTGTCCCAGCACCTTGGAAATAATATCGTACGCTGCATCATGCTGGGAGCCAGCGAAGGTCTGCAGCGAGACAGAGAAGTAACAGCTACCGGAAGCGGTATTAAGGTTCCGGTTGGAGATAAAACACTGGGTCGTCTGTTCAACGTTCTTGGAGATACCGTAGATGGCGGTGATTCCCTGGACGGTGAAGAGCATTGGGTCATCCATCGTGATCCACCTTCATTCGAAGAGCAGAAACCGGCTGTAGAGATCCTGGAAACAGGTATCAAGGTTATCGACCTTCTTGCACCATATGCCAAAGGTGGTAAGATCGGTCTGTTCGGTGGTGCCGGTGTTGGTAAGACAGTTCTTATTCAGGAGCTGATTCAGAACATCGCAACTGAGCATGGCGGATATTCTATTTTTACCGGTGTCGGAGAGCGTTCCCGTGAAGGTAATGACCTTTGGACCGAGATGAAAGAATCAGGCGTTCTCGAGAAGACAGCCTTAGTGTTCGGACAGATGAACGAGCCGCCAGGAGCACGTATGCGTGTTGCTGAGACAGGACTTACCATGGCAGAGTATTTCCGTGATCAGGAGCACAGAGACGTACTTCTTTTCATTGATAATATTTTCCGTTTTGTACAGGCAGGATCTGAGGTTTCCGCTCTGCTTGGACGTATGCCGTCCGCAGTAGGATATCAGCCTACACTGGCAACTGAGATGGGTGAGCTTCAGGAACGAATCGCATCCACCAAGGAAGGATCTGTTACATCTGTACAGGCTGTATATGTACCGGCCGATGACTTAACTGACCCGGCTCCGGCAACAACATTCGCCCATCTGGATGCAACAACCGTTCTTTCCCGTAAGATCGTTGAGCAGGGTATTTATCCGGCTGTAGACCCACTTGAGTCTACTTCCCGTATCCTGGAGGCAGATATTGTCGGTGAGGAACATTACGAAGTAGCACGTAGAGTACAGGAGATTCTTCAGAAATATAAAGAGCTGCAGGACATCATTGCTATTCTTGGTATGGAAGAGCTCTCAGAGGAAGATAAGCAGACTGTATTCCGTGCAAGAAAGATCCAGAAATTCCTTTCTCAGCCGTTCCATGTAGCTGAGAATTTCACCGGTATCAAAGGTAAATACGTACCACTGAAAGAGACGATTCGTGGATTTAAGGCGATCATTGACGGTGAGATGGATGATTATCCGGAGAATGCATTCTTTAATGTTGGAACCATTGATGACGTAATTGCAAAAGCAAAAGCCGAGGAGAACCGGCAGTAAGGAGCAGCTATGAGTGAGACATTTGGCCTGGAAATATATGCCAGCAATAAACTGGCTTATGCAGGACGTGCTCAGAAGCTTATTATCCCGGCAGTGGATGGTGAGCAGGGATTTCTTGCCCATCATGCGAATGTTGTAGCTGCCATCATTCCCGGTGAGATGCGTTTTGAGGATGCTGACGGTAATGAGTATGTGTTTGCTGTGAGCAGCGGATTTGTTGAGATGATCAATAACCGTGCCAAGCTGTTCTGCCTCAGCGTAGAGAGTCCGGACGAGATTGATATCCGCCGTGCTCAGGAAGCAAAGGAACGTGCAGAAGAGCAGCTTCGTCAGAAACAGAGCATCCAGGAGTATCATATGAACCAGATGGCACTTGCGAGAGCGATGACACGTCTTAAAGTAACACATAAGCAGTAAATTTAAATCATATAAAAAGATCCATTGTCAGGAAACTGGCAGTGGATCTTTTTTTCTCTGTTATTTTGTGGATGAAGTCAGGATCAGATTCGGTATTTTCCGGATCAGCAATGGAAGAAGTTTCAGAAGCTGTATCTTTGTCTGAGTTATCAGAGTATGAACAGGCTTTTCTGTCAGCTGCTGATATGGACGATAGGGTTCCCAGTAATGTTCTATCTTTTTGTTTCGGTTTCCTTGTTTCTAGTTTCTTTTTCTGCTGAGTAAGAAGATAAATACCTGCAGCAATGATACCTGCAGCAATGACGATCTGCGGAAGGCTGTTGCAGATATTGTATACATAGTCGGCCATATTATTCGGTACAATGAAGTACAGAAGACTTGTGAAACGACTCCACAGGATACAGATACCAAACAGGATCAGAATCCATGCAGCTGCACTCTGATGCTTTTGTAAGAATTTTCCCATATCACCGGAAAACTGATCCATGTGAAGAATGTAATTATCCTCTACAGAGTAGAATTCTTCTTCTGACAGGGATTTCAGATTATGGACATTAAAAAAACTATAGAACCATATCACCGGGAGAAACATGGCCAGCCATCCAAGACCGGTTATGGATGCCAGTGCGATCGATCCCCAGAACAGTAGCATAATGCTAAGTCCCTGTTTTTTAAATCCCATGTACATTTCCCCGGCACCGGGGATCAGGGAAAAGATAAATACCCAGAAACCATGTTTTTGTTTTTTCATAAATTTACTTGCCTCCGTTTATAATTTTATTCGTAAGATCGTTCAGATTATTACTGATCTTCTGAGAATGTTCACTGAGCTGGGAACCTACCTGCATGGAAAGCTGGTTTAGGCCGGAACCAATGTCAAGGGATGAAGAAATCTTAACTTTTGTTTCCGGTGAAGGATGAAGAGCCGTAAAATCTGTCTGAGATACAGAAAAAAGCATGATCAGCGCAACACCCATGCCTACGGCAGTCCGTAAGCCTGCACAGAGAAGCTTCATCCAATAAGCAGTTTCATGTATTTTTCTGGAAGCCTGAACTTCCGGAGAAGCTGCTTTTTTCAGAATTTCATCCTGCAGATAGGATGGAGCATACTCAGAAGCGGCATCCTCATTCTGAAGAAGTTCATCCAGACAGAAGTCACATTGCTCCATATGCTCCAGAAAATGGATCATTTCATCCGTATTCATGGTTCCGTCCTGGAATTTCTGTAATTCATCCTGTGGTATGTGCATCTAATCACTCCTTTCCAGCAGTGCTTTCAGCATAGATCTGGACCGGTAGATCTGCGTCTGGACTGTTTTGATATTTTTATTCTGCGCTTTTGCAATTTCTGCGGCGGTTTTTTCTTCGCAGAAATGCTCAAGGGCAACCTCCCTGTAGGGGCTTTTCAGCGCTGCACATAAATGCCGGATCCGATCCTTGAAATCTTTGTCCAGAAATGCCTCCTCCGGGGAAAACTCTTTATCATGGAGCTGTTCAAAATAGGTGTCCTCTGTGGGAATGGTACGTCTGCCAGCTGCTTTCAGATGATCCAGACATTTTCTGACTGCGATCTTGCTGAGCCAGGCTTTTTTCGTAGGTGCCATCAAAACGGGAGAGATTTTTGTAGGCGGAAAGAAAAACATCCTGTGTCAGATCCTCGGCGTCAAAGGGATTGCCCACCGATTTCAGACAAATGGAAAATATTAAGTTTTGGTATGTATGTATCAGATATTCCAGATATTCTTCCCGTGTAATGCAATCAGCTCCCTTCTCTTCCCGCTTCATTTATTATAACGCGGAACCTGAAGGAAAGCCTTCAGCTTTTATAGAAAAATATGTAAATCATTGGATAAATGCCGTTTTTATATAGCGGGGAGAGAAAATTTGGTCTATACTATAAGTCGTCAAAGCAGAGATGCAGAAAGGATGAGATAAATGACAGAGACAAAACGTTTATATTATGAAGATGTATATAAAAAAGAATTTACAGCCAAAGTCCTGGAGTGCAGAGAAGCGAAAAAAGGTTTTTACATATCATTCTGGATGAGAGCGCTTTTTACCCGGAGGGCGGTGGACAGCCAAGCGATACCGGATATCTCAACGATGTGAAAGTAAAGGAAGTGCATGAAAAAGAGGGAGAACTTCTTCATTATACAGATCAGCCGATGGAAGCCGGAACAGAAGTACAGGGACGCATCGATTGGGCAAGAAGATTTGATCTGATGCAGCAGCATTCCGGTGAGCATATGGTGAGCGGACTGATCCATGAGGCTTACGGATATGATAATGTAGGCTTTCATATGGGAAGCGATACCATTACCATAGATCTGAATGGCCCGTTGGATGAGGCGCAGCTTGCTGAGATCGAGCGGAAAACAAACCAAAAGATATGGGAAGATACGCAGATAAAGATCATATATCCTACAGCGGAGGAACTGGAAAAGATCGATTATCGAAGCAAAAAAGAGCTCACCGGTCAGGTGCGGATCGTAGAATTTCCAGGGGTGGATATCTGTGCATGCTGCGGAACTCATGTGACACATACCGGAGAGATCGGAATGGTGAAACTTCTTTCCGTGGAAAAATTTCGTGAAGGTGTCCGTATTGAGATGATCTGCGGAAAACGTGTGCTGGATTATCTGAACATGGTCAATGACCAGAACCACCAGATTTCTGTAAAGCTTTCCGCAAAAATGGATAAGACTGCGCAGGCAGTGGAACGCCTTCAGGAAGAGAATTTCCGACTGAAAGGACAGGTTGGGCAGCTGGTAGACGACATGTGCCGGAAAGAGGCAGAGCGTTATGCAGGAAGCGGAAGCGTTCTCATCTTTATGGATGGAATGGATGCAGACAGTGTGCGGAAGCTTGCAGACGCCGTGACACAGACCTGCCAGGGCTGCTGTGCGGTATTTTCCGGAAATGCAGACGGAAGCTACAAGTATGCAATGGGCGAAAAAGACGGCGATCTCCGTCAGTTTACAAAAGAGATGAATGCGAAATTAAACGGACGCGGAGGTGGAAAGCCGTTCTTTGTACAGGGGTCGGTGCAGGCATCCGAGAAAGAGATCCGAAACTTTTTTGAGCAGTGATGAAAATGTTTGGGGAATGTCATGCACATATATTTCTCAATGGCTATGATTACCGGAAAGCCGTTGAGACACAGAAAAATGGCCCCCAGGATGCACTGATCCGTGCTCATCTTGAGGAATACCCGGAAAAGAGGAATCCGTTTTGTGAGAGACGGAGGAGATCATTACGGTGTGTCAAAACGGGCTGCCAGACTGGCCCCGGAATATGAAATTGACTATCGCACACCGGTTTTTGCCATTTATAAAGAGGGGCATTACGGGAAGATCGTTGGAAAAAGCTTTTCAGACATGAAGGAATATCACAGAAGAGTTCTGGAAGCTGCCGCTGAAGGTGCGGATTTTATCAAGATCATGACTACAGGGCTTCTGGATTTTGCAGATCACGGGAAAATTACGGGAACGCCGCTTTCAGCAACGGATGTGAAAGAAATGGTACATATTGCTCATGAAGAGGGATTTGCCGTGATGAGCCATACAAATGGATGCTATGGCGTACAGGCAGCAGTGGAGTCTGGTGTTGACAGTATTGAGCATGGGAACTATATGGATGATGAGACGATTTCCATGCTGGCAGACAGCGAAAGCGTGTGGGTTCCGACACTTGTAACTGTGCGGAATCTTAAAGGCTGCGGCAGATTTGAAGATACGATCCTTGCATCTATTATAAAGACGGGCGAGCAGAATCTGAAGAAAGCTTTTGAGAAAAAGATCCATGTGGCAGTGGGAAGTGATGCCGGTGCATACCAGGTTCTTCACGGACAAGGTGTGCAGGACGAAAGCAGAGCTTTTTTTGACATACTGGGTGATACACCGGAGGTACGAAGCTGGATGGAAGACGGGGAAAGAAGAATTCAGTCCGCCTTCCGTCACGGGTCTTCGAATTTATACAGGAATAAATATTGGAGTGCGTGATTTCGCAGGGTTAAAATAACCCGGAGGTCCGCACCTTCTTCCATTCCGCTGGTGGAAAGATCCTGGGCATTTTCGCGGTCGACAGAGAATTTTTACTCCATCGTAAGTCTGGATCAGGACAGTATTGGCCGTTGTTCCAAGAATAGTTCCGATTACAGTGGAAGAGATGTTGCGGACAGAAAGTGTATCAGGATCTTCTCCTGTAATGCCGCGGATCTTCATTCCGCTGGTGGATTCGCCATTGAAATTCCCTGTGTAAGTAATGTTTACATAAGATCCGGGAGCCATTCCACCTTTGAAATATACGGGAACAGAAGAAACAGGAACATTCAGTTCTGTATTTGTGGTCTGGGGAACAACAGTTATGGTATTGGTGCTGACATTTACAATTCTGGCCCGGAGGTGATGCTCTTTTTCTTCGGTTCCGGCGAAGGTGTCGGAGTAGGCTCAGGAACTTTCATGGGATCTACATCAGAGACGCTGATTACTTTTGTGAAACTTCCGTCATACTGTTTGCTGTCTACCTGGGATGAGCTTATGAATTTTCCGCGGAAGTGAACGTAAACCCATCTGCCTGCTTTAATACCTTTTTTGTAATATTGTTTCACGCCTGTTACCGGGAAAGTGACAGTATTGCCTTTCTCTGTTACGATAACAAGGGCGTTGGAGGTAAGACGTTTTACTTTTCCTTTCAGAGTACGGTCTTCCAGAGGAGTTTCGTTATGGTACTGGTCAGTTATCTTGATCGGAGAGATCGTACTGATATCAGTTCCGGAAAGCTGTCCTTCATAGATCACACTGACATTGTCACTGAGCACAACTCCGTATTTACATTCCAGTCTTGTCTGAGAAACGTCAAAAGTATAAATTTTACCGTTGCTGGAAATGGTAAGACAGCTTCCGTCAAAATTCTGCAGAGAACCGGAAAGTTCGTCCATATAGACACGATCTTCCGGGGAAGAATTCTGACCTTCCTGATTTTCGGAAACAGAAGTTGATGCATCTGAAATTTTGTCCTGAAGAGAAATAATATGATCATTCGAGTGATCGTTGCTGCAGCCACCCATAAAAAGGGAAATGCCGAGAATTATACATGCAGCAGGCAGTTTTTTCATTTGTGTCCTCCGACCCGGGATAACGGTCAGTCCTGTTTATCTGTAAGATCATGGGTTTCCGACGCCGGTATAAAGTCAAAGATCTGGCGGAAAGATCCCATTGCTCACGGCTGTCGATTCCATGGTTGATCAGACCCGTGCATTCAGTACAGGCATTGGTATCCAGATAATTATCGTAATAAATATGATAGGGATTTTGGGTGTTTTTTTCCTGCGAATCGTTCATCGGATCAGTCTCCTTATTGATTGATAAGGATCAGTATATGAAGGCAGGAAAGATTTTATACATATTAAGGGTATTATAGCAAAAAGATTTTTTGATTTCTACAGGGATTTACGGAAAATCCATGCATTTACTGAAAACGTGTTCCTACAGGCTGAACACGGAACCAGTAGGTATAGGAATACTGAAATCCAAGAGAGCTGTAAAGCTTTTCTGCGGAAGTATTGTTTTTTACCACCTGAAGATAAGCGTGGCTGGCGCCTCTTTTTTTGCCCTCATTGAGAAGACCGGTACAGATCTGACGGGCATATCCTCTGCGGCGATAATCTTCACGCACATGAATGGCATAGATACCGATGTAGTCGCGATCCAGGATTCCAAGACCTGTGGCAATGATCTCGCCGTTTTTTGTTATGGAAGCGCAGACAGTTTCCTTAAGAATGGCACGGTACATGGAAGGAACGACGCTTCGATGGATCGGATTTGTAGTTCTTTTCAAGTCAAAAAGGCTGTGGATCCAGAAATCCGGAATTTCATTGGAAAAAAGCACATCGGTGACAGGCACATCCAGAACGGCATTGTCCAGGTCTACAGTCATAACATTTGTTATGTGCTGAACGGAATAGCCCCTGTTTTCCAGCATATAGTCAAAATCCGGGGATACAAGGGGGCTGATCTTAAAGATCGCAGGAGTTCCCAGACGCTTATAGACCTGTTCGCAGTAGGGGATTTTTTCGCGCCATGGAAGTGTGGAGGTTCCGAACTGTTCCACACTGTTGGTTCTGTGTGTATAAAAATAAGAAAATCTCAGGATCCAGCCGTCGTATAATTCCATCTTGTGAGATGGCCAGGCATTCAGAGACATATCTTCAATCTGTTTAATTGTAGTTTCCATAATATAAGGAAGACTCCTTTCCATAATAAGTCCACAGATATGAGCGTGGACAGTGATTTATTATACGAAGTTCCGGGAAAATGCGCAATAGCTTATCTGTTCAGGGATTGTTATCAATGCTTTGAAGGAGAGGGAACAGTTTCTCAGCCAGAAGCTTATGCCCATACAAAGTAAGATGAATCCCGTCCGTTGTTATGGCATCAAATCCCGATTGAGTTGCTTCCTTATTAAAATAGTTATGCAGAGGCAGAAATGGAAGTCTGAATCTGACAGAGAGCTGTCGGATAATATCAGACATGGTATGGACATAGGGAATCCATGTCTCATATTCTTCCGGATGTGGAAAGATAAAGGGTTCCATAAGGATTACCTGCCTGGCATCTGTAGTGAGCAGATTCAATAATTCATTGTAATGAGTGGCAAACTCTCTCATCATCTGTTCTTTCTGAGAATCCGTCCGGTCTGTGTTCATTATCAGACCGATATCATTGATGCCGATCAGCAGAGTTATAACAGGAGAGCGATGCAAAAAAATACGGTGTTGACGGATATTTTCAAGGACTCTTGCCACAGTGAAGCCATCTATGCCACAGTTCCTGAAATGTATGGCACCTGTTGATTTATCTGTTAACTGTACAGCGCTTGATGAGCGTCTGACGGTATCTGCGGATATGGAGAAAGAAGGAGTCTGATTACGGAACATTTCTGAGAGTATCTGTACATACCCATTTCCCAGAGGAAAATCTTCAAATAAATGATTACAGTCCGTAATGCTATCTCCCAGACAAATGATTTGCATAAAAAACCTCCTGTTTGGTATTACCAATATAAGGATTGGTAAGTGCAGAGATATAAAATTTATATAAAAACCATATAAAATAATATCATCTGCTTACAGTTCGGTCAATGAAAATTGCCTTTTTTTCGTGAAAATGCATTAAAAAAATTATGAAAATCTATTTTTCAATCAAAATATCTGGATGAAATGCACAAAAAGAAAATCTATTTTTGCCAGAAATAGTCAAAATAATTGTTGACTTTTTAACGGATTTTAATATAATAATCTCAAAATCTTGAATCGATGGAAAGCTTATGAAATATTTTACAGACATAAGTTTAGGAATCCTGGCTGAGGCATCTGAGGCAGACAGCATAAAAAGCCAGAATATCTTCCAGAGATTTAAATAGAAAAAGGAGGGAAAAGAAACGGGTAATTTAGCAGACACGTTAATGGAAGAACTTCAATGTAAGACAGTTTTTACCATACCGGTGTTTGGAGGAATACCAGTTGCAGAGTCAGTAGCAGTGACATGGGTGATCATGGCAGTGCTTTTAATTTTGTCATTGGTGCTCGTAAGAAACCTGAGTGTGGAAAACCCCGGTAAGAAACAGCTTTTGCTGGAAACCGGTGTCAGTTTTCTTCATAACTTCTTTAAGGATATCCTTGGAGAAGAGGGAAAAATGTATATTCCCTATCTGATGACAGTTGTCATTTACATTGGAATTGCAAACATTTTCGGTGTGTTTGGATTTGTACCGCCTACAAAGGATTTGAACTGTACGATCGGTCTTGCGATCACAAGTATTTTTCTGATCGAGTATGCAGGATTTCATAAGAAAGGTCTGAAAGGCTTTCTTAAAAGCTTTGCAGAGCCGGCACCGATCATGCTGCCGATTAATATTCTGGAGGTCGTTATTCGACCGACATCACTTTGTATGCGACTTTTTGGTAATGTGTTAGGAAGCTATGTGGTTATGAAACTTCTTGAGTTTATATGCCCGGCAGTTCTTCCTATTCCATTCAGCCTGTATTTTGATTTCTTTGACGGATTCATTCAGGCGTATGTATTTGTATTCTTAACTTCTTTATTTATCAAAGAAGCTATTGAATAAAAAGATTACTGTTCATTACAGGAATATGACACCTATATAAGACCTGAGACGCGGGACATAAGGGATAAGACAGCAGTTATGAACAGCACTTAAATGCTGTCCGGATATTCGGTGGGTCATAACGGTCATAAACAACCGTTGGTACAGACATCTGTTGCACAGGCATCAAATGATCTCATCGGAATATCGACAGGATAGCATATTGTGAAGAAAGATTTGTAATATTTAGTTTATTTCAGTTAAACAACAGGAGGAAAAAGTTATGTTAGTAGCTATTGGAGCAGGAATCGCAGTTTTAACAGGTATTGGCGCTGGTATCGGTATTGGTATGGCAACATCCAAAGCAGTAGAAGCAATCGCAAGACAGCCGGAAGCAGAAAGCAAGATCAGCAAATCCCTTCTTTTAGGATGTGCCCTTGCCGAGGCAACAGCTATTTACGGTTTCGTTATCGGTCTTCTGATCGTTATCATGCTTGGCTAATTGATGGATAAAGAATAACTAAGAAAGGCAGGTGGGACAGGTGATCGAGATTAACATCAACCTGGTCTTTACAATTATTAACCTGATTGTTCTTTATCTTTTAATGAAAAAGTTCTTATTTGGTCCGATCCTCAATGTGATGGAGCAGAGAAAAAACATGATCGACCAGCAGTTCGCAAGTGCCAAAGATACAGAAGAACAGGCATATGAACTGAAAGGCAAATATGAAGATGCACTGAAATCTGCGAAAGACGAATCCATGCGTATTGTAAACCAGGCGAAGGATGAGGCAAAAGTACAGGCTGAGCGTATTGTAAAAGATGCAAACACACAGGCTGGTACAATGCTTGACAAAGCAAAGGCAGATATCAGGACAGAGCAGGAAAATGCTATGAAGGCTATGGAAAGCAGAGTGGCAGAGATCGCGCTGGATGCAGCCTCAAAGATCATGGGAGAGAAAAACAGCAGTCAGCAGGATTTGTCCCTTTATGACCAGTTTATAAAAGAGGCAGGTGATTCCAATGACGGAAACAAGCATTAATTATGCAAAAGCATTATATGAGCTTTCTGTCCCGGAAGAAGCTGTTTTGGAGACAGAAAAGATTTTCAGGAGTACCCCGCAGTTAAAGGGTGCTCTTGAGAATCCGCTGGTTTCTTTAAAAGAAAAAGAACATGTAATTGACAGAGTCTTCCCGCAGGAGATGAAAAATTTCCTGAAGGTGACCTGTAAATATCAGAAAATCAGCAGCATTTATGATATCCTGGAAGCATATGGCAATTACAGCCGCAAGCAGAAAGGAATCCTGAAAGCTGTTCTCACATATGTAACAAAACCGGAAGAAGCCCAGAAAGAGAAGATGGAAGATTTCCTTCGCAGGGAATTTGGAGCAAAGGAAGTAATCCTTACTCTCAGAGAAGACAAATCTTTGATCGGAGGCTTCATTCTTTCTGCCGGAGACAAAGAGTTCGACTGGAGTCTCCGCGGACGTTATAATAATTTAAGACAGAAATTGACACGGAGGTGAATAAAAGTTGGCTGCAATGAATCCAGATGAAATCATTTCGATTCTGAAAGAAGAAATTAAGAATTATGACGAAATCAGCAAGGACCAGGAAGTAGGAACAGTCATCTCCGTCGGAGATGGTATCGCCACGGTACATGGTATTGATCATGCTATGTATGGCGAGGTTGTAACCTTTGAGAATGGTCTGAAAGGTATGGTTCAGGATATCCGTGCAAACAGCATCGGATGTATCCTGTTCGGTAAAGATACAGGAATCAAAGAAGGAACAAAGGTAGCAAGAACCCAGAAGCAGGCAGGTGTGCCTGTAGGTGACGCTTTTATCGGAAGGATCGTAAACGCTCTGGGAGCGCCGATCGATGGTAAAGGTGAGATCAAGGCAGACGGGTATCGTCCGGTAGAGAATCCGGCACCTGGAATTATTGACAGAAAATCTGTAACAGTTCCTCTGGAAACAGGTATTCTTTCTATTGACTCCATGTTCCCCATCGGCCGTGGCCAGCGTGAGCTGATCATCGGTGACAGACAGACAGGTAAGACTTCCGTTGCACTGGATACCATTCTGAACCAGAAAGGCAAAGATGTAATCTGTATCTATGTTGCGATCGGACAGAAAGCTTCCACAGTAGCTAAAATTGTATCTACTCTGGAGAAACATGGTGCTATGGACTATACAACAGTATTCTCCTCCACAGCCAGTGACTGTGCACCACTTCAGTACATTGTTCCTTATGCAGGTACTGCACTTGCTGAGTACTTCATGTACAAGGGAAAAGATGTATTAATGGTTTATGATGATTTATCCAAGCATGCAGTTGCATATCGTGCACTGTCATTGCTTCTGGAACGTTCACCGGGACGTGAGGCTTATCCTGGAGATGTATTCTATCTCCATTCCAGATTACTGGAGCGTTCCAGCCGTCTGAATGAAAAGGCCGGCGGTGGTTCTATCACTGCACTTCCTATCATTGAGACACAGGCAGGTGACCTTTCCGCATATATTCCTACAAACGTTATTTCCATCACAGATGGTCAGATCTTCCTGGAGAGTGACCTGTTTAACTCCGGTATGCGTCCGGCGGTTAACGTAGGTCTTTCCGTATCCCGAGTTGGTGGTGCTGCACAGGCAAAAGCCATGAAGAAAGCAGCAGGAAGTGTCCGTATTGATCTGGCTCAGTATCGTGAGATGGAAATCTTTACACAGTTCAGTTCTGATCTGGACGAGGCTACAACTCAGCAGCTGAAATACGGAAGCGGACTTATGGAACTTCTGAACAGCCGCTTTCAAGTCCGTTAAGCTTCATGAGCAGGTCATCACTCTTTGTGCGGCAACACACAAGGCAATGATGCACGTGGAAACTAAGAAGATGAAGAAGTATCAGAGAGACATGCTGGACTACTTTGACAGTGCTTATCCGGAAATCGGAAGAGAGATCGAGGAGAAGAGACAGCTTCCGGATGAACTGGCAGAAAAGATCGTGAAAGTGGCAGAAGAATTTGCAGATAAGAGCAGGTAGGTGTTGATATGGGCAGTACGAAAGAGATTCAGACTCGAATGAAAAGCATTCAGGACACCATGAAGATCACCAATGCGATGTACATGATTTCTTCTTCCAAGATGCAGAAGGCCAAAAGAATCCTGTCCGATACAGAACCGTATTATTATAATATGCAGGCAGCAATTTCCCGAATCCTGCGTCATATGCCAGATACAGAGCATCCTTTTTTCAGTATCCGTCATAAGATCGCAGAGGAAGACCGTAAGATTGGCTGTATCGTAGTTACCGGTGATAAAGGTATGGCAGGTGCCTATAACCATAATATCCAGAAAATGACAGAACAGTTTATGGCAGAGCATGAGCACTGCAAGCTTTATGTGCTGGGTATGGTAGGCCGTCAGTATTTCACGAAGAAACATATGGATATCGCAGAGAACTTTCCATATACAGTACAGAAACCGACCATGCACAGAGCGCGTCTGATCTCAGAGGAGATTGTCAGAGCGTTCCTGGACAGAGAACTGGACGAAGTACGTATTTTCTATACGGAGATGCAGAGTGCAGTTGCAATGGAGCCGGTGAATATGCAGCTTCTTCCATTGAAGAAAGCAGAGTTCCTGCCAAATCAGGCAATGCTTGCGGACATGCCGCAGGAGGAAATCGTGCTGTCACCATCAGCCGATGTACTTCTGAATACCATGATCCCAAATTACCTGACCGGTCTGATCTATGGATGTCTTGTAGAAGCGTATGCCAGTGAAAATAATGCCAGAATGATGGCAATGCAGTCCTCTACGGACAGTGCAAAGAAGATGCTCAGGGAGTTATCCATTGAGTATAACCGTGCGCGTCAGGCTGCCATCACACAGGAAATCACTGAGATTGTCAGCGGTGCAAAAGCACAAAAAAGGAAGTGACGACGATGAACAAAGGTAAAATTGTACAGGTTATGGGACCTGTTGTAGACGTTGTTTTTGAAGATGGAAATCTTCCTGAGATCAAGGATGCCCTTGAGGTAGAGAACAACGGTAAAAGATGTGTAATGGAAGTTTCCCATCATCTGGGAAACAATATGGTACGCTGCATTATGCTGAGCGCAAGCGAAGGCTTACAGCGTGACAGAGAAGTCATCGCCACAGGAAGCGGCATTAAGGTTCCTGTAGGTGATAAGACACTGGGACGTTTATTTAACGTACTTGGTGATACAGTAGATGACGGTCCTTCCCTTGAGGGAGAACAGAAATGGGTCATCCACAGAGATCCGCCGGATTTCGAACATCAGAAACCGGCTGTAGAAATCCTGGAAACAGGTATTAAGGTTATCGACCTTCTTGCACCATATGCCAAAGGTGGTAAGATCGGTCTGTTCGGTGGTGCCGGTGTTGGTAAGACAGTCCTGATCCAGGAGCTGATCCAGAACATTGCCACAGAGCATGGCGGATATTCCATTTTCACAGGTGTTGGAGAGCGTTCCCGTGAAGGTAATGACTTATGGACAGAGATGAGAGAATCAGGTGTACTTGATAAGACAGCTTTGGTATTCGGACAGATGAATGAACCACCTGGATCTCGTATGCGTGTCGCTGAGACAGGACTTACAATGGCAGAATATTTCCGTGATGTAGAGCATCAGAATGTGCTTCTCTTCATCGATAATATCTTCCGTTTCGTACAGGCTGGTTCGGAAGTATCCGCACTTCTCGGACGTATGCCGTCAGCCGTAGGTTATCAGCCGACACTGGCAAACGAAATGGGTGCCCTTCAGGAACGTATCGCTTCTACAAAGAACGGATCTGTAACATCCGTGCAGGCCGTATATGTACCAGCCGATGACTTGACGGACCCGGCTCCTGCAACAACATTCTCACATTTGGATGCAACAACCGTACTTTCCAGAAAGATCGTTGAACAGGGTATCTACCCGGCTGTAGATCCACTGGATTCGACATCCCGTATCCTGGAGCCTGCAGTTGTAGGTGAAGAACATTACCAGGTAGCACGTAAGGTACAGGAGATCCTTCAGAAATACAAAGAATTACAGGACATCATTGCAATCCTTGGTATGGAAGAATTATCCGAGGAGGATAAGCTGACAGTAGCCCGTGCAAGAAAGATCCAGAAATTCCTGTCACAGCCATTCTCAGTGGCTGAGACATTTACCGGTGTTCCTGGAAAATATGTTCCACTGAAAGAGACTGTTCGTGGATTCAAAGCGATCATTGACGGAGAGATGGATGAATATCCGGAAAATGCATTCTTCAATGTGGGTACGATCGAAGACGTGATCGCGAAAGCGAAGGCAGAAGGAGTGGCTTAGTATGAGCACATTTTCATTGAAAATTATATCCACGGATAAGGTCTTCTACGATGGCAAATGTGAATACCTGGTGATTCCGACTATAGACGGGGAAAAAGGTATTCTGGCTCATCATGAGAACATGGTCATTGCAGTGGAGATCGGAGAACTGCGTTTCCGTAAGCCGGACGGTGAGTGGGTAACAGCAGTTGTATCCAAAGGATTTGCAGAGATCGTGAATAACCGTGCTTCTGTACTGGTCAATACGGCAGAGCGTCCGGAAGACATCGATGTGAAGCGTGCAGAGGAAGCAAAGGAACGAGCCGAAGAGCAGCTTCGTCAGAAGCAGAGCATTCAAGAGTATTATCTGTCACAGGCTTCTATGGCCCGTGCAATGACAAGACTGAAAGCGTCCAGAAACAGACGCGGGGATATCTGATCTGAGAAATTAATAAAAGCTATGATAAAAAGAGCTGTCGTTTTACGAAATGTATTCGTGAAAACGACAGCTCTTTTT
>ENA-OQKQ01000055-OQKQ01000055.1-human-gut-metagenome-genome-assembly--contig:-NODE-55-length-45893-cov-9.089761_pt1 | contig 45893 bp, 46 predicted proteins | sample MGYA00242651_ERZ504803 | MGnify/ENA primary metagenome ERZ504803 (study PRJEB26092, sample SAMD00036380) | human gut metagenome | host: Homo sapiens | study: EMG produced TPA metagenomics assembly of...
CCAAAACAGTATTCTTTCCAAATGTCTTCGTGAGTCCGCTTACTCTCACAACATTCTCTGCCATTTATTCCCCACCTTTCTGTCCTACATAAAATACGCCTACAGGAAATAATATTCTATGAATTTACACAAAAACCCGTCATCCAGCACATAGCTGAATAACGGGTCCTTTATATACTTATCAATGATAAGAATTAATCCTGAACGTATGGTAATATTGCGATCTGTCTAGCTCTCTTAACAGCAATTGTGATTGCTCTCTGATGCTTAGCACATGTTCCTGTGATTCTTCTTGGAAGGATCTTACCTCTCTCTGAGATATACTTTCTGAGTGCGTTTGAATCCTTGTAATCGATCACAGCCTCTTTATTAGCACAATACTCGCAGACTTTCTTTCTTCTACGGATATTTCTTCTCTTCATTGGAGCGTCAGCTCTATCAGTCTTATTGTAAGCCATTGTATTTACCTCCTATTTTACTTGAATGGTAAATCGTCCTCAATACCTTCCGGTATACTCATGAAGCCCTCAGCTCCTGCATTGCCAGGTGCCGGTCTTCCTGCTGGCTGATATCCACCGCCTGATGCCTGTCCGCTTGCAGCCTTGCTCTCAGCAAACTCCTGCTCCTCAACAACAACATCAGTTGTGTACACCTTGTTACCATCCTTATTCGTATAGCTTCCAGTCTGGATTCTACCTGTTATAGCAATCTTCGTTCCCTGCTTCAGGTACTTCTCTGCAAACTCAGCGCTCCTGCCAAATGCAACGCAGCCGATGAAGTCTGCACTCTGGTCGCCATTTCTATTGAATCTTCTGTCTACAGCCAATGTGTATCTTGCAATAGCCATCTGGCCATCACCTGTGTTTGACTGTGAATATCTAACTTCCGGGTCTCTTGTGAGACGACCCATCAATATTACCTTGTTCATTATAGAATACCTCCTATTACTCGGCGTCTAATCTAACGCAAAGATATCTAAGAACTGATTCCATAATACGAATGTTAGCCTCAAGCTGAGCTGGAACTCCAGCCTCTGCATCAAACTGAATGAAGTAGTAGTATGCTTCGCCCATCTTCTGAATCTCGTAAGCAAGCTTCTTGAGTCCACACTCGTTAACTTCTGTAATTGTTGCGTTAGCCTTCTCAATATAAGACTTAACCTTATCAACTACAGCTGTTCTGGCTTCCTCATCAATCTTTGCACTAACAACTAAAGTTAATTCATATTTGTTCATTACATTGCACCTCCTTATGGTCTCTGGCCCACAGTCATCTGTGAGCAAGGAAAATATGATTAATACATCACAAGTTCAGATACTATCATATTTTTCCAGCCAATTCAAGCATTTTTTCTATGATCATCCCAAAAATTCTGTGGCATGCTTTCTCGACCACAAAGGGAACATGCTTCTCTGGCATCTGTAGTTCTCTCTCTGCTCCACGCTCACCGCGCTGAAGAATGTTCTCCACATATCTGTGTAATCATCCTCCATATATTCTGCACTGCCCAGCGTCTCCATCTCCTGATCTGTAAGCCGCCTCACATACATATCCGAATCCACCGGATGCACCACGGCGTAACGTCTGCCATCATCCACTATCAGCCAGTATTCTGACGGCATCCTGTCCGCAAAATGACTGGCGACAAGAAGCGCAACATCGTCCTTTGGTTCTATATGACATACATACACCCGCCCCTGGACAGCAGTGAATCTGGCTATCTCCCTGAATAGATGTGCCTCGTTGCTCACACTCCGCCCAAGCTCCATGATACGCATCACCTCCGGACTTATGAGCATATGTTCCACCTTCCGGCCCTCGGCAAATGCCAGTATCAGATATCTGTACACAGTGTCCAGTGCATCCTCCTGATGCGACAATAGTGCATTGAATACGTTGCGGTACACCAGCCAGGATACCTTCTTCACAGACCGGGTAAACTTCTGCACCTTGTCCGCATCCGGCTCGACATGTATATAGTCAGCGAATATATCCAGTTGTTCCACAGGCTCCTTCATAAGCATCACATGGTCGTGTCCGACCTGCAGTGCCATACTCCACGCCTCATATATGCATGTAGCCATATCGTCATATCTGTCTCTGCATGTAAAAACCTTCATATTATCCATAACTTCACCTTCACGCTTCATTCCTATATCAAATAAAGTCATCTGTCTATACTGTTCATTGCCGTGTGACTGCCTGCCAGTTCTCTCCCCGGCTCAGATCCGTCATCTCCCTGACAATGTAACTCCCTCTCTATAGGGATCCTGTACATCATACGTCCGCCACACGTTATAAAATAATGTGCTCTCTTAAGCACCACCCCCATCTTCTTCAGATTATCGAAATCCAGACTTCCGTATCTGCGGGCTCTCACTATCCTGCCCGCCGACTTCGGCCCTATGCCGGGAATCCTGAGAAGCAGATCATACGGTGCCGTCTGCACCTCCACCGGGAACTGGTCAAGATGCCTCACTGCCCAGTTGCACTTCGGATCCATTCTCTGATCGAGGTTCGGCTCGTTCTCAGACAATATCTCCTCAGCGTGGAATCCATAATATCTGAGCAGCCAGTCCGCCTGATACAATCTGTGCTCACGGAGCAATGGAACCGCCGTATCCAACGCAGGGAGTGCCGAGTCCTCGTTGATCGGTATATACGCGGAGTAGAACACACGCTTCAGATCGTATCGCTGATACAGTCTCTGGGCTGTGTGTATGAGCGTGTAATCCGACTCTCCGCTGGCTCCAACTATCATCTGTGTGCTCTGTCCCGCCGGGGCAAATGCCTGTCTCCTGTCTGTATCTCCAAACATGACAGGGAGGGGCGAAGAGGCAGCACCGATGTCTCTTTTATCAGAGATCATTCCATCTGCGAGTGCCTCTGCTGCTGACATCTGCAGAGCACCATGTCTTTCCTGCCCTGCCAGCTCTGCTTTGTATGCGGTCAGATCCTTCTGCAGATTCTTCTCGTTGAATATGCTTCCAGTAAGGTATCTGTTGATACCGCTCCTCTCCATACGCGCAGTCTTGCCCACCGCCAGTCTGTGGGATTCTATAGTGCTGGTCAGCTTGCCCATGGGATCAAGTATGGTGTCAAAGCTCTTGTTCGGGGCAAGCTTCTTCAGACTCTCCTCAGTCGGCAGCTCCATATTAACACTTATCCTGTCCGCTAAATATCCCACCATGCTTATAAGCTCATCCGATGCCCCCGGAATGGTCTTCACATGGATATATCCATTGAACCTGTACTTCGTCCTGAGAAGATACAGAGTCTCACACATCCTCTGCATAGTGTATGTCGGATCCCTGAGCACACCGGAGCTCAGGAACAACCCTTCTATATAATTCCTCTTGTAGAACTCTATGACCAGATCGCACAGCTCCTCCGGTTCAAATGTCGCTCTTGGCACATCATTGCTTCTGCGGTTCAGACAGTACTTGCAGTCATATACACAATGGTTCGTCATAAGGACCTTAAGCAGCGATATACATCTTCCATCCGCTGCAAAGCTGTGACATATACCACATGATACACTGTTGCCCAGGGCTCCCTTCCGTCCCTTCCTGCCCACTCCACTGGATGTACACGCCACATCATACTTCGCCGCATCCGCCAGTATATTCAGTTTTTCATTCGTTGTAAGTCCTGTAATTATCTCGTTCATGCATAATATTATACGAACATTTGTTCGGTATTGCAAGAGGTAATTTCTGGTTGCCGGTTAAAGCATAATATTACTTACTTATGGATGGCGCAGACAAAAAAGACCGGACACACTCTGAACGAATGTATCCGGTCTTCTCTATGCGAAAGGCTCTGGACTATGACAGTTCCTTTCTTCTATATGATCCTAAGCTATATCTTAGAGCTGTGGGCCTGCTGCAACTAATGCCTTACCTGCTGCATTACCCTCGTACTTAGCAAAGTTCTTCTGGAATCTTGCTGCAAGATCCTTAGCCTTTGTCTCCCACTCTGAAGCATCAGCGTATGTGTCACGTGGGTCAAGGATTGCTGGATCTACGCCAGGAAGCTCTGTTGGAACCTCGAAGTCGAACATAGGGATCTTCTTTGTAGGAGCCTCATTGATAGCACCGCTGAGGATTGCATCGATGATTCCTCTTGTATCCTTGATTGAGATTCTCTTGCCTGTTCCATTCCATCCTGTGTTGACAAGGTATGCCTTAGCGCCGCTCTTCTCCATCTTCTTAACAAGCTCCTCTGCATACTTTGTAGGATGCAGCTCGAGGAATGCCTGACCGAAGCAAGCTGAGAATGTAGGTGTTGGCTCTGTGATACCTCTCTCTGTACCAGCAAGCTTTGCTGTGAATCCTGACAGGAAGTAGTACTGTGTCTGCTCTGGTGTAAGGATTGACACTGGAGGAAGTACTCCAAATGCATCTGCTGAAAGGAAGATTACGTTCTTTGCAGCTGGTGCTGATGATATAGGTCTTACAATGTTCTTGATATGATCTATTGGGTAAGATACACGAGTATTCTCTGTTACGCTCTTATCAGTGAAATCAATCTTGCCGTTTGCATCAAGTGTAACGTTCTCAAGAAGTGCATTTCTTCTGATAGCGTTGTAGATGTCTGGCTCTGAATCCTTGTCAAGGTCGATAACCTTAGCGTAGCATCCACCCTCGAAGTTGAATACGCCGTTATCATCCCAGCCGTGCTCATCATCACCGATGAGGAGACGCTTTGGATCTGTTGAAAGTGTTGTCTTACCTGTTCCTGAAAGTCCGAAGAAGATAGCTGTGTTCTCACCGTTCATATCTGTGTTAGCTGAGCAGTGCATTGAAGCCATTCCCTTAAGTGGAAGGTAGTAGTTCATCATTGAGAACATACCCTTCTTCATCTCTCCGCCGTACCATGTGTTAACTATAACCTGCTCATGGCTTGTGATGTTGAATGCTACACATGTCTCTGAGTTAAGTCCTAACTCCTTGTAGTTCTCAACCTTAGCCTTTGAAGCATTGTACACTACGAAATCTGGCTCGAAGTTCTTAAGCTCTTCCTCAGTTGGCTTGATGAACATGTTTGTTACGAAATGAGCCTGCCAAGCAACCTCAACGATGAAACGGATAGCCATACGAGTATCAGCATTTGCTCCGCAGAATGCATCAACTACGAAAAGTCTCTTGTTTGAGAGCTCCTTCTTTGCAAGGTCCTTAACTGATGCCCATGTCTCCTCTGTCATTGGATGGTTATCGTTCTTGTACTCATCTGATGTCCACCATACAGTGTCCTTTGAATTCTCATCTACTACGATATACTTATCTTTAGGTGAACGGCCTGTATAAATACCAGTCATAACGTTAACTGCGCCAAGTTCACTAACCTGTCCCTTCTCGTATCCCTGAAGGTCAGCCTTTGTCTCTTCCTCGAATAACAATTCATATGAAGGATTGTGTACGATCTCTGTTGTGCCTGTAATGCCATACTTAGTTAAATCAACTGTTGCCATTTTTCTTAACTCCTTTTCTTTAAATGTATTTCATTGATAGATGCCTGTCGCTCATGCCCTGCCGGCACTGCGTTTTATACAGCACTCAATAATCTGAAAATAAATATGAACACTTTCTCTCATATTCAGTTGAAAGTATACCCAATTAGTCAAAATAAATCAATATGATTATTGAGTTTTTTTTGTAGTTTACAGAAACTTCTCATTTATAATCTCAATTTTATATTTATTACTTGCATAAACTAAGATAATGAGCTTCCACGTCTCTTCTCAAGGAATTTTGACTTCACTATCAGAATATCACCTGTCTGTATCTCCAGATCACCTGTCGGCAGTATAGACATATTATCCCTGAGTACCATATATATATTCACACCATACTCCTCCGTAGCCTGGAGTATGGTCCTGCCGCAAAACTTGCTCACATCATCTACGAGCAGTTCTCCAATCTCGTCCACATCAACAACTTTGGACTCCTCGTTGGCATTGTCTGATACTGCTCTACAAATCCGGCGCTTATGATACCTGTAGGTATCGCTACCAGCAGAACTCCCATAAATGCTATGACTATCGCCATGCATTTGCCCAGCAGCGTGATCGGGTAAATGTCTCCATACCCCACGGTAAGGACTGTCGATACCGCCCACCATATGCCGCTGAAGGCGTTGCTGAACACTCCCGGCTGTGCGGCATGCTCAGTGCTGTACATACACAGGCTGCTCGCCATCATCAGTATAAATATGATGAACATGGACGATATGATCTGTCTGCTCTTTCTCAGCAGGACTATCTTAATGACATTGAAGCTGTCGTACTTTGAATTGATCCTGAAAAGATGGAATATACGGATCACCCTGAGCATCCTGAACGCCACGAAGCCAGACAGAAAGAACACTGGTATGATCGTGAGCAGATCCACAACTCCGTCATATGATATGAGGAACTTTCCTATAGCCTTTCCTCTGGTGCATGTGGGATACAGGAAATCCGCCGTCCATATGCGGAGAATGTACTCAACACAGAATATGCCTGTAGTCACCCACTCGATAACACTCAGCAGCCCATAATATGGTTCAAGCTGATCGTAGGTCTGCAGGAACATCACCGATATGTTCGACAATATGACACCCACTATGAATATGTCAAATGCCCTGCTCGCCAGATTGCTTTTGTCCCCTATCTGTATTATGTCAAATATTTGCTTTTTGAGTTTTGTCTTGTTTACCGCCATTGCTCTCCTCTTATATATCTATTTGTCCTTGAGAATGTCCATCATCTCATCTATCATCTCTTCGTCCTGAAGCCTGAACTTGATCTCCACGCGTCTCGACGCTGCCATGTCCACTGCTTATGATGCCGTTGCTCTCCGTCAGACAGTACTTTGCCACTGAGAACGCTCGCTGCTGTGAAAGTTCAAGATTGTATATGTAGGAACCATTCGTATCCGTGTGTCCCTCTATGATTATCTCCGAAACGTATTCCCTGTAATCATCGCGCAGAAGCACACTGCAGTACTTCGGCAGGAACTGGTTGATGGTAAGCATACACGAATATACCACCCGTTATGGCAAACATACACACACTTATAATCGCCCTATCTCCTATCATAATTAAAAAGAGGCTGTTTTACCAGTTGAAATACTTACTCCTTTACCTGTTATTTACATATTTACGCGGGATTTACATGTTTTTACAAGGCTCTGTGCATACCGCACAAATGGCCATTTTCTTTTTGTGCACTTTGAAAAATGTGTCATAAAATCTTTAAATTTTGAAGATTTTATTTTGCAAAACGTTTTTTTTCTGTACATATTCTGTTCATATTTTGTGTATATACTGAACTCAGTTGTTCAAGAGAAAGTAATTTACTCTTAGTTGTTTAAGTTGTTGTTTAAAAAAGAACCGCCTAGCAATTCAGGTGGTTCTTTTTTTGCGCACAAAATTATCTCTTATTTAGCAAAAAAGGCTGAAAAGATACAATTTCTTCAGATTTTGTATCTTTTCAGCCTTTTATTTTGATTTAGAGATAATTTTGTGTGCAGACGAACTCATCCGCCACCAAAAGATCCCAGCTTTATAACTAACTCTACACTGCAAATTACTCCGTAGGAAGCTTAGCCTTCTCGAATATCTCAACAACCTTGTCGTCAGGCTTCTTTGTGAGAAGTGATACGACGATAGCTGTAATGAACGCTGCTGCAAATCCAGGAACGATCTCATAAAGTCCTGTTGGTGTTGCAAGGAACTTGTACCAGAGCATGTCAACAGCAAATCCGACTATGATAGAAGCAAGTGCTCCATTGTAATTCAGTCGCTTCCAGTACAGTGACAGAACGATGACCGGTCCAAATGCCGATCCGAATGCGCCCCATGCATTTGACACGAGTGCCATGATACCCTCGCAGTCTGGATTCATCGCTATGGCAAGTGCCACAACTGAGATGATGATGACCACAATTCTTCCTGCCCAGAGCATCTCCTTGTCGGATGCACTCTTTCTGAATATAGGCTTGTACACATCAGACGAAAATGCTGATGATGAAGCAAGGAGCTGTGAATCAGCTGTACTCATGGACGCTGCAAGGATAGCTGAGAGAAGTATACCAGCTACAAGTGCAGGGAACACGCCTCTTACAAGTCTGATGAATACCTGTGAGTTATCTGTAAGTCCACCGCCAAGATACTTAAGGCCGACCATACCAACTACGGATGCCATAACGAGGATGATTCCCGTCCAGCAAGTACCGACTATTCTGGACTTCTTCATCTCCTTCTCTGACTTGATTGAAATGTATCTTATAAGAATATGTGGCATACCCATATATCCAAGTCCCCATGCAAGTCCTGATATGATATTGATCACACTGGTCTTGTCAAATGAACCACTTATAAGGACATTGTAATAATTGTCTGGAATGACAACATCAGGTGCTATAAAGCCAGCGCCCTGCATGGTGATGACCGCAATGATAGGTGCGATCATGAGAGCTGCAAGCATCAGAAGTCCCTGGAAGAAATCCGTCCAGCACACTGCATTAAAACCACCAAGGAATGTGTACACGATGATGATGACTGCAGCGCCGATCATGGCTGTATTCCTATCGATGCCCATAACAGTGTTGAACAGAGTACCGCAGGCCGATATACTTGACGCAGCGTATATACAATATGCAACCACAAATATAACTGCACATATTATGAGAAGCAGCTTATTGTCTGACTGAAAACGATTTGTCAGATACTGAGGTATAGTGATCGAATCGTTGTACGCTATCGAGAATCTTCTGAGTCTCGGTGCTATGAATATCCAAGCACATGCTGTTCCGATGAACAGACCAACTGATATCCACATGTTGCTGAGTCCTGTCGCATAGAATGCTCCGGGCAGTCCCATGAGAACCCACGCACTCATATCAGATGCTCCGGCGCTGAGTGCAGCCACCAGACCATTCATATCTCTTCCTCCAAGAAAATAATCCTTCTCTCCGGCATTCCCCTTGGATTTGAAGAAGAAATAAATTCCTACACCGATTACCAGGACAAAATACGCTATAAACGCAATCATCTCGTAAACATTCATTAGTTAATCCACCTTCCATAATAATTATAATTTATCTGCTCCGCACCAACTTTACCACTGCAGTGCAGTATCTCACTGTCAGTGCACATAACAAAGCAAATTCTACACGGAAACTTGCCAAAATGCAAGATTTTTCAGCATTTGGCTATTATAAACTGAGGCCAGCGCTCTCCAGAATAAAAAAGCGGCCCATGGTGGCTTGTCCGGTCATGATCCCGGAAAGCCCACCATCGAGCCGGCTGTTTATATTTGACTACCTGATCTTATAGATTAGAATCCGATATGTCTGTTATCTGTGATTCTCTTTGCCTTGCCCTCTGAACGTGGGATGGTCTTAGGCGGAACCAGCTCAACCTTTGCGCTGATAAGCAGTGTCTGCTTGATATCAGTCTTGATGCGGGCTGCAATAGCCGCAAGCTTTGCTGCATCGTTCATATCCACATCTTCCTTGAGCTCTACCTGAACTGTCAGCTTGTCCTGTGAATTCACACGATCAACCACGAGCATATAATGAGTTGAAGCCTCCTCCACACCGAGGAGAACTGACTCTATCTGACTAGGGAATACATTTACACCACGAATTACAAGCATGTCGTCTGTACGGCCTGTGATACGACTCATCTTGACAGTTGTTCTTCCACATGCACATGTGCCGTGTGTAAGTGTACATATATCATGTGTCCTGTATCTGATCATAGGAGTACCAGTCTTAGTAAGAGTTGTAAATACAAGCTCTCCCGGAACTCCGTCCGGAAGCGGTTCTTCTGTGACAGGATCAATAATCTCCGCGAGGACATGATCCTCGTTGATGTGCATTCCATTCTTCTCAAAGCACTCAAATGCAACTCCAGGTCCACCTATCTCAGTTAATCCATATATATCAAATGCATCAAAGTCGAGGAGCTTCTCAAGATGCTGTCTCATCTCCTCAGTCCATGGCTCAGCGCCAAAGCATCCGGACTTAAGCTTAAGTTCGGACGGATCAATACCCATCTCTCTAATCGTCTCTGCAAGATATGTAGCATATGATGGTGTACAACAGAGCATTGTAGCACCAAGCTCTTTCATCATCGTGATCTGTCTCTGTGTATTACCTGATGACATCGGTACCACCATGGCTCCAACCTCGGTAGCCCCCTGATGAGCACCGAGTCCGCCTGTGAACAATCCATAACCGTAAGCTATCTGGATGATATCATCCTCTCCGGCTCCGGCACACCTGAATGCCCTGGCAACCATCTCTGTCCATACATCAATATCATTACGTGTATATCCTGTTACGATAGGCTTTCCTGTGGTTCCTGATGAACCCTGTATTCTGATGATATCCTTCTTGTCCGCAGCAAACAATCCAAATGGGAAATTATCCCTGAGATCTGTCTTCTGTGTAAACGGAAGCTTTGTTATATCATCTATTGTCTCTATATCCCCCGGCTTTACCCCAGCTTCATCCATTCTGGCTCTGTATGCCGGAACATTTGCATATTCAAGTTCTACTGTCTTTCTAAGTCTCTCCCCCTGAAGCTTTCTTCTCTCCTCAGGATCCATACACTCCATCTCTTTATTATAGATGTAATGAATCTTCTTCTGTCTCATAACTTCACTGTCCTCCATAAGATAAATCAAATCAGCATTTGTGCAACCTGCTGATTTTGTATGACACTTTAGCGCGCCAAACAACTAAATTGTACATACATATGTGGGCTGTGTCAAGGAAAAGCCATCAATCGCAGTACATTTTCCGTATATTTTTGAGAGAGCTTCGAATATTTGCGGTCAAATGGCATATTTGCCTGATAGATTACTCTTGCATTCCGGGTTTTCAGGTCGTATATTATTATCTGACAACAAAAAGAGGACGCGGGAGCTTGTAGTACAGGCTGAGAGGAAGGTGTGACCTTCGACCGGAAACCTGATTTGGATAATGCCAACGTAGGGAAGCCTGATAGCAGACGTTTGTTAAAGTGCAGACTTTATTGGAGTTACCAGATCGGTAACTCCTTTTTTGTGCAGATAAAAGACTTTGGAGGAAAGGGCTATGGTAACAGTGAACGGAAAAGATCTCGACGTTGCCGGGCAGAATCTGGCGGCATTTCTTGAAGAATCCGGCTACAAACCGGTGCGCATAGTTGTTGAGATCAACGAGGAGATCATACCGAGAGAGACATACGCAGACATTACATTTAACGACGGCGACTGTGTGGAGGTCGTGAGTTTCATGGGAGGAGGAGCATTATAATGAAAGAAGACAAGCTGATAATCGGAGGACATGAATTCAATTCAAGATTTATTCTGGGTTCAGGAAAGTATTCCATGAAGCTGATCGAATCAGCTATAAAGGACGCAGGAGCAGAGATCATCACTCTGGCCGTCCGCCGTGCAAATACAAAGGAAGAGGAAAATATTCTCGATTTCATCCCGGAGGGAGTTACTCTCCTGCCAAATACAAGCGGCGCGAGGAACGCCGAGGAGGCCGTGCGCATAGCAAGGCTTGCAAGGGCTCTGGGCTGTGGAGACTTCGTCAAGGTGGAGATCATGCGCGACAGCAAATATCTCCTTCCCGACAACCAGGAAACGATAAAGGCAACCGAGGCACTGGCAAATGAAGGATTTGTGGTACTGCCTTACATGTACCCGGACCTGAATACCGCCCGTGATCTGGTAAATGCGGGAGCCGCAGCGGTCATGCCACTGGCATCACCTATAGGTTCCAACAAAGGACTAGCTACCAAAGACTTCATCCAGATCCTCATCGACGAGATCGAACTTCCGATCATAGTTGACGCCGGTATCGGAAGGCCATCCCAGGCATGTGAAGCCATGGAGATGGGCGCTGCCGCCATCATGGCAAACACTGCTCTCGCCACAGCCGGAAATCTGCCACTCATGGCATCGGCATTCAAGGACGCGATAAATTCAGGCCGAAGGGCTTATCTGGCAGGTCTTGGAAGAGTTCTCACCAGAGGGGCATCCGCTTCAGATCCACTGACCGGATTCCTGCATGACTAAGGGGGTGCACTCAGATGGAAAACCACTTTCTGATAGACTCGGAATATCTTTCGCCGGAAGCGCTGGAGATCAAGCACCGTCTGGAGACAGATCCATCGTCAAGGAAAAACCATATGGAATACCTTCCGGGCATGGAGGTTATTGAATCTGACATCCGCAGCAAGGTCATGGAGCACATGAACAGCTACGACTATAGCAGTTACACAGGCAGAGACGTCATGGCGGCCCTTGAACACGAGACGTGCAGCATAGAGGACTTCAAGGCTCTGCTCTCCCCAGCCGCCGAACCATTTCTTGAGATGATGGCGCAGCGCGCAAGCCGCGAGACAAGCAGGCACTTCGGCAACACGGTCTACATGTTCACGCCGCTCTACATAGCCAACTACTGTGAGAACTACTGCGTATACTGCGGCTTCAACTGCTACAATCACATCAACAGAATGAAGCTCTCAGCAGAGCAGATCGAGAAGGAAATGAAGGTCATCGCCGACAGCGGCATGGAAGAGATCCTTATACTGACCGGCGAGAGCCGCAGCCAGAGTGACGTAACGTATATCGGCGAGGCATGCAAGCTTGCAAGGAAATACTTCCGCATGGTAGGTCTTGAAATATATCCGGTGAACACCGATGAGTACCGCTACCTCCATGAATGCGGTGCGGACTATGTGACAGTGTTCCAGGAGACCTACGACGCAGACAAATACGAGACTCTTCACCTGATGGGTCACAAGAGAGTATGGCCATACCGTTTCGACTCGCAGGAGCGCGCCCTCATGGGCGGAATGCGGGGCGTTGCATTCTCAGCACTGTTAGGGCTCTCCGACTTCCGCAAGGATGCACTGGCAACAGCCCTTCACGCGTATTTTCTCCAGAGAAAATACCCACACGCAGAGATGTCACTCTCCTGTCCAAGACTGAGACCGATCATCAACAACGATCAGATCAATCCTCTGGACGTACACGAGAAGCAGCTCTGCCAGATACTGTGCGCATACAGGATATTCCTGCCATTTGCCGGAATAACGGTATCTTCAAGGGAGAGTGCAGACTTCAGGAACGGCATAGTGAAAATCGCAGCGACCAAGGTATCGGCGGGCGTGTCAACCGGAATCGGCGATCACGAGAGCAAATACAGCGGCAAGACTTCCTGCAGTGAGCAGGGCGACGAGCAGTTCGAGATCAACGACAACAGAAGTCTTGAGCATATGTATTCAGACATAGAGGGCGAGGGACTGCAGCCCGTACTCAATGACTATCTGTATGTGTAACAACAACTATCAGATCAAAACGATCTGAACTATACAGCATACCGCCGTCTGCCGGCGGAGAAAGAAGTTTGAAATGTATACATTTGATCCTACTTTATATTTTATAACGGACAGCACAGGGTTGTCCGAGGAGGAATTTCTGTACAGAGTGGAGTGTGCTCTGGACGGCGGTGCGACACTCATGCAGCTTAGAGAAAAGGAAATAACTACCCGTGAGTACATACATCTTGCGGACAAGGTGCACTCAATTGCGCGCCGCTACAACGTGCCACTCATCATAGATGACCGGGTAGATGTGGCGCTGGCAACTGATGCCGAGGGTGTCCATGTGGGACAGACCGACATGCCTGTCTCCATTGCCAGAAAACTCATGGGGCCCGACCGCATCGTGGGTGCAACCACCAAGACTGTTCCTCAGGCCGTGGAGGCGTATGAACAGGGAGCTGATTATCTGGGAGTTGGAGCCATCTACCCAACCACCACCAAGGTCAAGACAGTGCTCACATCCACGGATACACTGAGAGACATTTGCAAGGCAGTTCCCATCCCGGTAAATGCCATCGGAGGACTCAATCCGACCAACCTGGATGTCCTCTCGGGCATACCTATCGCCGGCATCTGTGTGGTGTCCGCCATAATGAAAGCTGACGATCCAAAGGATGCTGCCAGCCGTCTATTGGCATTATCCAGGCAGTTACAGTCAAAAATCTCTCTCAAATAAGCAAAAATTGCAAAAATACGCAACTTATTTTCATTTTAATGAAAAGAAAGGTTGCAATTAAATGATTTTGCAATTACAATCAATACAAAGTGTAACTATTTTTTTGTATGAGGTGGTTTTAATGGAAAACGTATTAAACAGCATATATTCCAACAGTATTATGGTTCAGGATCAAAGTAATGATACCGCAAAGGAAGCAGCAGTTGAGGCTGTACATGCAAGAGTCGTTGCAAAGCCGAACTTCATCAGAGGTTCCGTGGAGCTGCTCGTACTCTATCTGCTCAGCCAGAAAGATTATTACGGCTACGAGCTGTCACAGCTCATGGACTCACTGTCAGACGGCGTGATAAAGATTCCTATCGGTTCTCTCTATCCTGCACTGTACAAATTGATTGAATACGGTTTCATCTCCGATCACAAAGAGCAGGTTGGAAAGAGAATGACCAGAGTATATTATCATCTGGAGCAGCCTGGATTCCAGCGTATGCATATTCTTATAACTGAGTATACAAAGGTTCACAAGGCTATTTCATCCATACTTGACTATACTCCAGAGCCTGAGAAGAAATAATTTCTTTCAGATTAAAAATACCGTTGTCCATATTTTTTATGAACAACGGTATTTTTTATTTTACTATTCTGTACTTCTTTGAAACTGTACCCTTATACCTTCCGGAAAACTTTATCTTCACCGTATATGTTCCAGCTTTCTTTCTCGCCTTAGGGTATGTCACCTTGTAGTATTTTGATGATATTATCTTACCATCGCTGTCCTTCACAGTCACCTTAGGTGTCTTTGTCTTGCCATCATACTTATATCTCGTCTGTGATAATGTAACACTCTTTATCTTCTTGACAACGATATACTTCTTCTGGCCGCATTTTCTGCATGTATGTAACACCTTGCCATCGCTTCTGGTAGTTGCTGTTTTTACTACCTTGCCGGAATATACATGCGCACATTTTCCTGTTACGGTTACCGTATATGATGCCGAACGCGATCCAACTGTGGCTGTGATCTTCACAGTTCCCTTTCTGAGACCTGTTACCACTCCTGTAGATGACACCTTTGCAATAGCGGAATTCGATGTTTTCCACTTAGCTCCCGCAAGTACCTTATACGATGTACTTCCATACTGTCCAAGAACCGCCTTGAGTGTGAGGGTTATCTTCTGTCCCTCCTGCACGCTCTTATTTCCGGTCATCTTAACCGATGTGATATTGTCCTTCTGCACCTCCACCGTAACATCGCTCTCACCAGTGGACTTAGCCATAGTCTCAGCCTGACTGCCGCTTCCCATGAACTGGGCTGCAGTCGTGTTCGGATAAGATGCATTCTTATTTATAAATGTACCAACACCCACATACCTGTTTGCTGGATTTATCATGGATGTGTAATGTCCGGTCACCGCTCTAGGAGTTCCCTTCACATAGGCATCCTTCTCGCTGTACCACTGCTCAATACCCATGAGCATGCTCTCTGACCAGTTCCACGCAAGCACCTCGGAAGTCGGCTAGCCATTTCCCGGATATTTGAAATCAAATACAGACTTTCCGTTGAGTCTTGAGTGATACATTGTAACACTCGCCTCCGCAGCTCTGATCCTTGCTATCTTCTCAAGTCCTGCCGACCACTTGATCGGCACATAGTCGTCAAGCGTCAATTTCCGTCCATCAATCTTAACGCCCTGCTTACATGCTTCATAACGGATCTGATTGATCCTCTTCACTGCAGCCGAAGCCTCCGACACATACTTGCCCTTCATTGCTATAAACACGCAATTGGCAGATGGTTTTGTCACATCCGCAGGTATTGTCGCCGCTTCAGCACTTGTTCCTCCCGGCACGATCACTGACAATCCAACTGCAACTGCGATCGCCAGAGCCATTATCCGGTGTAACAACTTCTTCTTTTGTACTCCCATAGTTTGAATTTGTCCTCCTCTTATAATATGTATCAGCCTGTTGATTTCATTATAACTCACTATGTGATTTATTGCATGCCTATTTGCTAAACAATACAGTATATCGCATTAATCTATGTACTCAGGCATTATGTTTTCACCTATAACACAATCTAACATTTCTTCTATTGTATTTCCATACTTTACAAGGCAACCATCAGTATACCCATAAAACACATTATCTCCAGTACATAAAATTAGCATATTTCCGTTATCATTTTCGCCTATTGGAATTACTGTATTAATACCTTCTATGTCATATTCATCTTCTAAATATTCTAAACTTTCTTTATACAGATTTTTTCCAATTGCTTTTAAAGGATTAAAATTTTTATCAGTTAATAAAAAACCTCTGCTATTAAGAGTATCTATTACTTCGTCAACATCTATTTGTCTTTCTAACGACCATCCCGCATCTATCAATCTTTCTTTTGTGTTTGCATTCATTATCAAATTATTCCTTCCTACTTATTAGCAGATTTGAAATATTCCATACATTCTATTTTTCGAATATATTTTTTGTTATTAAATACTTTTTCAAATTTCACCTTTTTCGCCCCTCTAATTGATCATCCCTGCTTTATCAACTTTCAGTGGAATATAACTATATTTATTTAGCTATGAATTAACTTTTGCTACCACGCTCGCTATAATATACTTGCCATTTATCTTCCTTTACAATGCATAATTTTTCATTTGGCAGGCCCCCCACCATTATTGAATATAATTCTTGTGGAATCTCCATCATTTCTAGTTCTTTTTCTAATTGTTCTACTGTCATGCTTATTGAATTCTCCTTAAAATACCAGCATCTAATAATTCATCTACTGTATCTGGCAACAAATATTGTATTCCTCCGCCCGGTTCATCAAACCAAGATGCTATACTACCCGATTTTACATTAATTGGTTCAACAACCTCAAATACACTATATGGTCTTTGGTCTGTTCCTGGTTGTAACACTTCATCCATTGGTATATCAGCAAATTCATTTTTTTCTGTCCAATTTATTGCCCCTGTTTCTTGATTATAATACTTTGGATTGTCAAATACATCCTTATACTTTAAATAAAGTTCATCGTCAGGTGTATAATCCCAATAGATAGAGGTGTGCGTCACCACTCTTGAAGCACTTGTGACTTCGTTCATTGAGACTGCTCCCTCTGCTTTGCAGGATTTTGCGTATTAGCTGGATGTTGGCAGCATATGTGCTGTACTTCGTATATCTAACCAGATTGTTACCCGCATTGAAGTGAGGATTCTATCTACTTATAATTCATAAAAGAAAGGATTTCAATTATGTACATCGTAGGCATTGATATTGGCAAAAATCATCATGAAGCATCCATTGTTTCACCTGAAGGCAAACAAATCGGTCCTTCTCTTCGCTTTGCAACTACACACAAAGGTGCAGATTCTCTTATGAGCTTTATCTTTAAAAACATCGGTAATTCCCCTTGTGTATTTGGCATGGAAGCTACAGGTCATTACTGGTATCCCATTTATTCATTTCTAAAAGCAAAAGGATATACTATCTATGTAATCAATCCTATCCAGTCTGATTCTTTGAGAAAAATGTATATACGACAAACCAAAAACGACTCAATTGACTCTTTTTTGATTGCAGAAGTGATACGTTTCGGTCAGTTTGGGACTACTTCCATGGGCATTCTGGAAAAGTATCTCACCCCTGAGAATATTGAGAATGCACCAATAGATGAGCTCTTTGAAATCACAAAAGATAAGAGCCACAACCGACTTACCAAAGCTAAAGCCATTTCCATCAAAGAAGCTGCAGCTGATACCTTTGGTATTAAGATAGCACAGGATGCTTTCTCTTTCCAGTTAAAACAGCTCATTGACAGAATGAATTTTCTTGATAAGCAGATTGAAGCTCTTGACTGCCAGATTCTTGAGTACTATGAGAAGTTTGATTGTTATCTTCATACCATTCCCGGGATAGGCATGATTGGTGCTGCTACTATTCTTGCTGAAATCGGTGATATAAGCAGATTTAAAAATTCCTCTTCATTAATTGCCTTTGCTGGCATTGATCCAACTGTACGTCAGTCGGGTGAATTTAACAGCACACATAACCATATGTCAAAACGTGGTTCACCTTACTTAAGACATGCCATTTTTCTTGCGGCTACCACCTGCTCTTTTCACAATAGCCCGTTGAATGCATATTACAAAAAGAAACGTGACCAAGGTAAACATCACTTAACTGCCACAGGAGCCGTGGCAAGAAAGCTTACCACCGTAATTTATGCCGTGTTACGGGATAGTAAACCTTATGAACCTAAGAAGTTCTGTTAAATGTCTGGTAGTGAGACTAGGATTTAAGCCTGCCCGTGGGGAGGCTTAGTTTGCATGTGTAAAGATTAATCAAACTCCTCTATCATAATGCTACATGGACTAAAATTTTCATCTCTTTTCCATCCACACTTACCTTTCTTAGATACTAGAACCCTAAATTCATCACTATATACTTCATCTTCATCATCCAAATAATACAGCAAGCCATAACCTTTGAATTCTTTTACTCTTACGATCATTATCTAAATCACTGACCTCTAATTCATGCAAATCTTGGTTTATCAATAAAATTGAATTCTTATGTTTGCTTGTCATAGGACTAGTCATAAATTCTTTTATTTCATCATCAAATACAGATATTTGCTCCTGAATATCTGCATCGCTAACAGCAATATCAACGCCTTTATCATTAGAAATTCTAGCTATTTTCTTTCGCTTTGTTTGAGCCAGAATTTCTCTTTCTTCTTGCAATCGTTGATACTGTTGACTTGTAGCTACAAGCTTATTAATAATCTGTAACTCTTCCTGAGTATTTTCGCCAAATCTTCTTAATAAAACCTCTCCTCCATGCAATATAGCGTCAACATCTAACAACTCTGTTCCATGCTTTACGGTATTATAAAGAGCTTGCAATTCTTTTTTATACTGTGCCTGAAGTTCTTGTATTTTTTTACAACTTGGTCCAATCTGGGGATCTTGCAACATCAAATCCACATCTCCCCCTAAGCATGAATCAATCTGATTAATCATTTTTTGAATTTTATCCGCCACCTTGAGACGACGCCCTCTTGCCTCTGCAAGACTAGCCATCTCTTGTTCGCGCAATTTAGCGTAATCAACCTTGGGTCCGCTCATCTACACACCTACTTTCTTGGTAATCCTGCTTTTAAATCTGCAAGAGCATTTTGTGGATCTTCTCTCAAATAAATAAGATAGTTGTACGCGCCCAACGGACTCAAAGAAAAATCTTCTACTAGCTTACTTGCATAATATCCAGATTCTACAACTCCATCTTCGAATGATTCTCTTAAAACATAATAATAAAATTCATTGAAGATATCCCCATATTTGTGAAGCTTATCCAATATAGCCTGCTTTCTTCTATCAGAGTAATCGGTCGAAAAAGATAAATAATCAATTATAACTCTATCTTCTAGCCCATCTGGTAAGCTTGGCTCCAAATTCATATGCCTATTTACTATTAACTCACCATTTACTGAAGAATTCATAACTAAATCTAGTTCTTCTTGAGAAATCTCAATCTGATACAATTTATCTGATATACCACCAGCCATAAAGCGTATATATGATTTTCCATATTGATTAAGAACAATTATACCTTGGTCTCTCTTTAATATCTCCATATCACTCACCTATTCCTTTTTTCATCCAATTCATTAACTCTGGATTATTAAACTTCATCACCTGATATTCTCCTCTAGGGACTGAATCAATAACAGCTTCTGCTTGATTTCCAGAAGTAAATCCACCAGGAATGTAGTATTTTGTCCAAGCTCCCATTTCATTACCATCTGGAATTCTTAAATGTTGCGGATCATCAACCCGTATGATTACAGGGTTTTTACCCCAATCACCTTCATCCATTCCAAATATTTTTTCCAATTTTGAAACATCACCATCTGCCTCTTTTAAGACCTTCATCATGTCTTCTCCAGAGGTAACAAACAAGCCACTATTATGTCCCAAAACACCACCATATTGATCATCTGGTAACATTGGATCGGTTCTTTGAATTCTATAGCAACCAGTTTTTTCAAACGGTTCTAAATGTTTCTGATAGTAGTCTGGATTTAAATATGTTTTAGGGTCAGGCTTGTTCACATCACGATTTACAAATTCCCCTTTTGAATAATCTGGCTTTGGCAAATCACGAATTTCTTTAATTCTATCAGAAGTCAATCCACTACCCTCTAAACTTTTCATTACGGCGTCGCTAACGGGCACTTTTTCTTCTACCTTAGCTACTTCTTTTGAATTAATATCACTACATTGAATTATTTCCCTTGACTTCCCATAGCTGGTCTCAACAACCTTCCCAGCATCTTCCGCTGCACTCTCGGCTCCCTTGGCTGCTCCCTCGAGCCCTTTTCCGGCTTTCCCCACATCTTCCGCTAAATTTCCAGCTCCCTCGGTTACTCCATCAATCCCTTTTGGGGCTTTCGCCAGCTTGTTCGCCTCTGCTTCAATTCCATTCAGCCCTTTTGCTGTCATTCCACTCGCAACCATACCGGCAACCATTCCTGCTGTATCATTTCCTGTCACATCTGTGGTTATCTTCTGCGCACCGGCTCCGGCTCCCATTGAGATGCCTTCTTTGGCGACTATTGTTGCTGTGCTTTTGAATGTCAGATTTCCCGCTGTAGATGCCTGCCCGATTGGAATCATTGCGGATGCCGCAAATGCAAAGGCATTTTCTGTCAGATAATATGCATCCTCGTTTCCCTGAAACAGGTCATCCTTTATGCCGTTTACTGCCGTGCTGTCAATGTCACCTGTGCTTCCATAATAAATATCCTGAGTGCCCTCTATGGCATCTGCAGCTCCGAATACTGCTGTTCCGCTTCCTACTGCTACTGCAACGTCAGCTACTATTGGTATTGCAGCACCTCCTGTCAGCACTATGCATGCTACACCCGTCGCAATTAGTACTGCTCCTCCAACCGTCCTCCAGATTCCCTGTGTCTTTCTCTTTTCGGCTTCATCCTTTATCTTCTGTTCTGTCTCATAGATTTCATCGTATGCTTCTTTATTCTTCTCATGCAGGTCTCCAAATATTTTAATGCCCGTGTTCAAGGTACCTGCATCTTTACCTGTGATAAAACTGCCTGTTTCATAGCTCTCAATCGCACCCTGGCTAAGGCCTATTTTTGAAAGACATGACTGCAGATTTTCCAGAAGCAGCTCTACTGAATTTTCAAGCCGTACCACATTTTCTCTCTCGTAGCTGTTTACATTTGAGACAAGCTTTATAAGGTCGCTGTCCATCTGCTCATGGATATCAAATACTCCGTTACTGTCCGGCATGCCCACATCAGATATGTCCGATACTTCTGAAAGTGCACTTCTTATTTCGCCCGTATACTCATCAGTATCCTCATAGTTTGATGCCAGTTTTTTCCTGAATTCCTGTATTGCTTCTTCATCCAGTTTGAAGTTCGTCGAGCTATCAATGGCACGGTATCCATCCTTGTATGCTGCCATATTGTCAAGCAGTGTCTGTGCAGTTACTTTAATGCCTGACAGGATTGTTATATGTGCTTCACCAAGATAACTCTTTACTGCGTCTCCGGTTTTTCCTGTAAATACTGCATTTTCCGTAAACATACTGATTCTTTCTATGCAGTTATCAATATTTTCAATTAGATTTTCAATTTTTCGCTTATATTCCCAGAACAGATCGCTGAGATCCGTATAATTTATCTGAAACCCTTCCATTTTCATCTCCTAGTTTTATGGTATCACAGCTGTATCTGATAGTCCAATACCATTTTTAATATAATCTCCCTGTTTTCTGTCATTTTCATTTATTGCATTTATTATCAGGTCTATTTTTGCCAGATCATTATTTAAAGTATCTCTGTAATCTTTCACAAAGGCTTTCAGCTGCCTGTATTCTTCCTGAAATTTGTCCATTGCTTCAGATCTGCTTTTGATTTCTGTCTCTGCCGCTGTGAGACTTACGGAATCAGAAGCTGTTTTTATACCGGCAGTCATAAAAGATACCTGCATATTATCAAGGCTGATTTCCATCTTCGTATTTCTCCTCTCCCTTTTATTAATTGAAAAAATTCTGTATTTTCGTGCACAGATCATCCCATGCGTTAACAAGTCCTGAAAGCACACCATATTTTTCATTCATTTTTTCTTTTAGTGTATTTATTTCCCAGTTGATGGCATCCTCCGCTGCATCTATATTTGACACATATCCGTCATATGCTGTATATAAATTTCCGCTCTCACATGAATCATAACATTCCTGTGCATTGCTGCCTGTCCACATGCACTGATAAAGGTCTGAATTTATCATATTCCTCTGGTTATGCTTGATATCATCAATAGCCTCCTTGGCATCATCCAGCTTCCTGTATGCCGCTTTCAGCCTCTCTATTTTCTCATCAAGCACATCTATCTCTGACTGGCACTGTTCCTGCTGTTTTTTATTGTCAGCTTTCTTTTTCTTCAGTTTATTGTATTCTTTTCTGTCATTCTTTTTTGCCATATCAGTTCACCATGCTTCTTTTGAGTTTTCTTACATCTGCGCGCTCTATTTCTGTTTTCTCCATGGCATTAACGATGTTGTCACACATCATTATCTCATCATCATCTACATACCCTTCAAACACAACCCTGCTGATATCTGTATGCTGAAAATACATAAGCCTGTCACCATTCATTCCCTCAGGATATGGGCAGGCAGCATAATCAAAGAACTGTTTACAGCCATTTATATTTACCTGAAGTGCTCTTGCAACAATCACAAATTTTTTTATGCCACCGCTTACTACTACAATGCTCCCAAGTGGCAGAAAATCAAATTTTTCATTCATATCTTTTCACCTCATACTTCAATAAACTTTTCATACATACAAAAAGGCTGCAGCAACCGGTATTCACCGGTTGTTGCAGCCGAACTGTCATTACTACATGTAACTGTTTTAGACTCTGGCTTTGCGACCCTATGTTTCCATAAGTGTGCCCTTATGGTTAATAATTTTATTGAATTTGCACATTTTTGTCAATATATTTTTCTGGATAAAATGTTAAATTGTCAGCTGCAGCACCATTTTTGCAAATTCTGTTTCATTTACTGCTGATGAGAGAAAATATTAAAAATCCGCTATACTCACCTATCGTATAGCGGATTAATAAAACATTATTCAATTTTCATCTTATTTTTTATTGCTCTAAGCTATTGTGCCATTTGCAATGTCGTTCTTTGCAAATAAATATGTAATAACCGGCATAAGAATGGCTGAAATAATTGCTTTGACAATATTACCAACACCAAGCTGTGCTGTAACGGCATATGTAACCATACTTACAATGAATCCCAGGGCTGCAAGTGCAAAAATAAGCACCAAACCAATCTTTTTGTGTGCGAAAAGCAAAATACCGATAGAAACAGTTATGACAACCTGTAATATGACGCTAATGAAACACAACACGACATATATCGAACCTAATCCTAAACTTGCTGCTACGACTGAAGCACCCAGCGCAACGACAATTCCGCCAATTGTTGCCAGAATGTTCAGCACAAAAATAATCCATAACCATACGTTTAAACCTGTTGAAAGCTTATTGTTTTCCATAATTATCCTCCTTTAGTAATCCCAATTTTATTTCAACATGTTCATTATAATGTACTTGAAAAATATTTCAATAGTCAAAAGGTCTCATTTTGAAACTTTTTACATCCGGGCTAATCAAAAATATCATTGATTTAAATGACAGATGCATTTACAATATAGCTATTATGAAAAAATTATTTGTAAAATATGTCTCACAAAACATACTCGGCATGGTGGGTATGTCATTATATATACTTGCCGACACCTTCTTTATATCAAAGGCGGTCGGCTCAAACGGTATCACCGCGCTCAATCTGGTGCTGCCTGTATACAATTTGATTTTTGCCATAGGCGCAATGATCGGAGTCGGCTCCGCCATCAGATATGTCGTAGAGAAAAATAAGGGCGATACATCCGGCGAGAGCTACTTTTTTCATGCCCTGCTGTGGTGTATTATGATAAGCGTTATATTCATATTGATCGGTATTTTCATCCCGGACAAGCTCGTAGGGCTGCTCGGCGGAGATTCGGCAATTATAAATACCGGTAAAAACTATACACGTATTTTCATGCTTTTTACACCGTTTTTCATGTGCAACTATGTGTGCAACGCTTTCGTAAGAAATGATGGTGCACCATCCATTGCCATGTGCGCCACTCTTTTCAGCAGCCTTTTTAATATTGTTTTTGATTACATACTCATGTTCCCGCTTGGACTTGGTATGGAGGGAGCCGCTTTAGCTACCGCTATTTCACCGATTATAGGCATCCTGATATGCTGTATTCATTTCTGCTCAGACAAATGCTCCGTAAAGCTTAAGCCGACGGTTCCATCTGTCAAGAGACTCTTTTACTCCTGCCAGGTTGGTGTTTCTTCCTTTGTTGCTGAAATATCATCAGGTGTCATAACTATTGTCTTCAATATGATTATCCTGAGGCTTGCAGGAAATATCGGCGTGGCAGCATACGGTGTGGTTGCCAATACATCACTGGTCGCTGTAGCTTTGTTCAACGGAATAGCACAGGGTTCACAGCCTCTTATCAGCGACTATTACGGCAGAGGACTTAGAAAAAATGTAGGCTCGATACTCAGAATGGCTGTCGTTTCGTCTCTCTTAATTGCTGCACTGCTCATTTTGTTCATATGCACCTTTGCACCTTTTGTGACATCTGTTTTCAACAGCGAGCACGATGCCAGGCTTGCTTCGTATGCCGAGAGCGGACTGCGCCTTTACTTTACAGGCTTTATTTTTGCCGGAATCAATATAGTAGGTTCTGCTATCCTAAGTGCCGTTGAGTCCGTAAAATATGCATTTGCGGCATCTATCATGCGTGGTTTTATCGCTATAAGCATTTTCGCATTCGCACTTTCAGCCGCCTTCGGCATGACAGGTGTGTGGCTTGCTTTTCCGGCAGCTGAATTTGTGACTATGTTTATTATTGTTAAGGGATTAAGAAAAAACTATTCTAATTGTAATAGATAAATTTTTTTCAAAAGTATTCTTTATGTTGGAAATCAAACATACAAGTTGTTTTTATAACGCTATTATTCTATCAGAAACATAAAAAACTACTGATGGAGGAAAAAAATATGTTTTGTTTTCAATGTGAACAAACGGCCGGTTGCACCGGCTGTACCGGAAATACAGGTGTCTGCGGAAAAAAGGCAGATACTGCACAGCTACAGGATGAATTGACAGGCGCACTGATTGGTCTGGCGAGAGCTGTCGATGACACATCTGCTGTTTCAAAAAAGACCTGGCAGACCATTATCGAGGGCTTATTTACCACAATTACAAATGTAAGCTTTGATAATGCAGCAATTGAAGATATGATACAAAGGGTCAGAGCAGAAAAAGACTCTCTGGTTGGCGACTGTAATAAATGTCAGTCTCCTTGTGGACGAACTGACGAATATGATATGCAACAGCTATGGAATGCTGATGAAGATATCCGTTCCCTGAAGTCACTTATTCTCTTTGGTATTCGCGGAATGGCTGCATATGCCTATCATGCATATGTCCTGAATTTTGAAGATCCCGAGGTAAATCAGTTTTTCTGTGAAGCCTTGTTCAAGATTGGTTACGCAGAAAGTATGGATGAACTGCTTCCAACAGTTCTCAAGGTAGGTGAAATCAATCTAAAGTGCATGGCACTTCTAGACAAGGCAAATACACAAACCTATGGAACACCGGAGCCAACAGATGTTACGCTTACGGTGGAAAAGGGACCTTTTATCGTAGTAACCGGACACGATTTAAAGGACCTGCAGCTTTTGCTTGAACAAACAAATGGAAAGGGAATCAATATCTACACTCATGGTGAAATGCTCCCTGCCCATGCATATCCACTCTTAAAGAAATTCCCTCACTTGAAAGGAAATTTCGGAACAGCATGGCAGAATCAGCAAAAAGAATTTGATCATATTCCTGCTCCTATTCTCTACACCACAAATTGTCTGATGCCTCCAAAAAGCAGCTACATCGACAGGGTGTTCACAACAGAAGTGGTTGCCTTCCCGGGTACTGTTCATATCGATGAACAGAAGGATTTCACTCCTGTTATTGAAAAAGCACTTGAGCTCGGTGGTTACAAGGAGGATCAGACCTTCACAGGCATAAATGACGGCACACAGGTAACAACCGGTTTTGGTCATTCAGCAATCCTGTCCCATGCGGATACGGTAATAGAGGCCGTAAAATCAGGAGCTATCCGTCATTTCTTCCTGGTTGCCGGCTGTGATGGTGCCAAACCGGGCAGAAATTACTATACAGAATTTGTAAAACAGACGCCTTCTGATAGTATCGTCCTGACACTGGCATGTGGTAAATTTCGTTTCAACGATCTAAATCTCGGAGAAATTGGTGGTCTTCCGCGACTGATGGATATGGGACAGTGTAATGACGCTTATGGCGCGATACAGGTTGCAATAGCACTTGCGGATGCATTTGGATGTTCAGTAAACGAGCTTCCGCTTTCCTTTGTACTCTCCTGGTATGAACAGAAAGCAGTCTGCATCCTCTTAACACTGTTACATCTTGGTATAAAAAATATCCGTCTCGGTCCTTCTCTACCAGCGTTCCTTTCTCCTAACATTCTGAACTTTCTGGTAGAAAACTATGGGATTGCACCTATTACCACACCGGAGGAAGACCTCAAAGTGCTGTTGAAACAATAATATGTATTTTTCCGATGTTCTAATACACTAAAAGGGCGTGTGAAAAAACGAGAGTTTTTTCACACGCCCTTTTGTTAATCTTCTCTTATATAATTATTATTTACTACTTTTTGCACATCTTTTGGATCAGGCATTGAGCGAATTGCGCCTTTCTTTGTTGTGACCAAATATGCGGCAGCGTTGGCAATTTGCAGCATCTCTATCAAATTTTCTTTACTCAAATTCTCTAAATCATGATCCAATAGATAATTTAACACACTTCCACAAAATGTATCGCCTGCACCTGTTGTATCAATTGTTCCACCAAGCAAATATGAAGGTACATATGCCCTAATTTCTCTATAATAAGAATAGCTTCCATCAGCACCGGCTGTTATATTAAGGAGTTTTATATTTGGATATCTCTCCATAAGAATATTTGCTCCTTTGTCAAAATCAGATGTTCCTGTCATAAACTCAATTTCATTATCCGAGATTTTCAAAACATCACACTGACTTAATCCATATGCTATCTGGTTTCTCGCATCATCCAGACTTTTCCATAATGGTGGTCTGAGATTTGGATCAAAAGAAATGATTAATCCGTTATTTTTAGCGGTCTCAATTGCTCGTTTTGTTGCCTCCTTTACATTATCATCAGTCATAGAAAGAGTTCCAAAATGAAAGATCCTAGACTGCTTTATCTGTTCATACGCAACCTCATCTGACGATAACATCATATCCGCTCCCGGATGACGATAAAATGAAAATTCCCGGTCGCCATTTTCATAATTTTTCACAAATGCTAGTGTTGTATTATAGTAATCATCTATAATTAATCCCTTGTGATCAATTCCGGTTTCATCCAATATTGCAGTCAGCATTTTTCCAAAAAAATCATTACCAATTTTGCCTATGAATGTACAGGATTTATTATATTTTCTTAATAAAGCAAGTACATTACACGGAGCTCCTCCCGGATTTGCTTCAAAAACCGGATTTTCCTGTCCACTCATTCCATAATCAGTAAAATCTACTAGTAGCTCGCCTAAAGCAACAACATCATATTTTTTCAATTGCTATCCTCCGAATTTCATCCAAGCATATATCGTTCAAATTCCAGTGCATTCTTTGCGTCACGATCCAATGCTTCTTCGCTTGTGTCAGGTACAATATCTCTCCATACCTTAATATTCTGTCCTACAGTTCCTCCCGGCATAACAAAAGGCTCCATCACAACTGTCTTATCATAATTAATGTCTCTTAATGCCTCTCCAATCTCTCTCCAAGGTGTTCGTCCTCTTCCCGGAACCATACGATTACACTCGCCTGTATGGAAGTGTCCCAGTAAACTGCCTGCCTCACGTATTGCTGCACCAATACTTTCCTCTTCAATATTCATGTGAAAAGTATCTAACATTACACTTACATTAGATGCCTTAGGCTCTAATTCACGAACACTTTTCACAAACGCAGTGCATTCCTTTGATGTATTAATAACGTGATTCTCAAAACGATTTAAACTTTCAAGGCCAAGCACCTCAATTCCGCATTCTGCTGCTATCCTTCCAAGTTTGGCCATTCCTTCTATTCCTCTCTCCCAATCGCCCTTTTTGTCAACCGGTTTAGAATAATCAATAGGCCAGCATGAATATAAAGCTCCGCCAATAAGAGTTGCTCCAATTTTTTCCATTCTTTTAAACAAATCCGTATAGAATTCAAGTGCATGCTTTCTTACCGCTGGGTCACTGCTTGAAATATTATTTTCCGGCACCGGACCATATCCAACAGTAAGTCGTATATTTTTATCTGCCGCATGCTTTTTTAATTCCTTTAACTCTTCATCACTATATTCCGGGAGTGGTCCGGCAGCAATTTCCAAAATGTCAAACCCAAGCCTGGAAACCTTGTCTATGTAATAATGATAATCTCCATCCCATTCATGCTCCCAATATGCGTAATAAATTCCGTGTTGCATAATCTTATACCTCCTTTTTATTTAGACGCTGCCTTTTTTGCACGTCGTTTTGAAATGTAAATGTTAAATACTAAAACTGCAAGTAATGCTACACCCCAGATCATATCTCTGTAATAGTTGCTGATAGACGGAAACTGATTTAAATAAGAAGACAGTGTCTGAAGAATAATAACCGCAAAAGCAATTCCCGGTATATTACCAAAACCACCATCCGGATTAATTCCACCTAAAACAGCGACCAATATTGTCTGCATTGTATAGCTTGTTCCAAAATCCGCCTTAGCAGAATTCAATCTCGATAAGCTCACAAGTCCTGCAACTGCGGATAAAATGCCTGAAATCATGTAACAGCACAAGGTCGTCTTCTTAACATTTATTCCTGCAAACTTTGCGGATTTCGCATTTGTTCCAACTAAATATACCTTATTTCCGAAACTCGTTTTACTCATAATCCATGTGAGTATAATTGTACAAATTATAAACAAAATAAATGGTAACGGAATCCCAAAAATCGTCATTGCTGAAAGAATATTAAACTGTCCATTCGCAGATACAGTACTTCCCTTGGACAAAACAATGGATATTCCCATATATAGTTCATAACTACCTAGTGTTGCCAGCATTGGCGGAATATTAAGAAAGCTAACAAGGAATCCGTTAAAAATACCACATAAAGCACCTACAACAAGTGCAACTACACATGCAAATATTATTCCTGCAATTCCACTTGTGTTACTCTGAATAATTAATCCTGCACTTATTCCACATAAATTTGCAATATATACTGTTGATAAATCAATTCCTCCGCTTAACATACATATACCCATTCCAAGTGACATAAGGCCATATTCTGTAAGCTGCTTTCCAATTGACTGTACATTACCTACATTCAAAAACTGTGATGACTTTGTAATTCCGGTTATAAAAACCAATACCACCAAAATAATGATTAATCTTCTCGAATTTTCATCAAAAGGTAAGGTAATACTTTTTTTCATTTTCTTTGATTCATTCATGTTTACTCTACCCCCTTCTTCTTTGCGGTCGTCTTCGATGCACTTTTTGCCTGCATAGCAGAAATTGCAGTACCTATTATTATAATTGCTCCTATAAATACTTTTTCCCAATATACTGAAATTCCAAGCAAAATCAAACTATTTGCAACCATTGTAAGAAGCAATGTTCCAAGCAGGCATCCTCTGAGAGTACCAATTCCTCCTGTCATACGTGTTCCTCCCAGAATTACTGCAGCAATTACCAGCATTTCTTCTCCAGCATATTCATTTGGGAGATAAAAATAAGACATCATTGCATAACATAAACCTGCAATTGCAGCTATTCCACCATTTACAACAAATACCAGAAATCTGACTTTTCCGACATTTATTCCTGCTCTCTGTGCGCTGACTTCATCTCCGCCTACTGCATATACGCTTCTTCCTGCCATTGTGTAATTTAAAACCAGATATGCAATTACATACAGTACTATCATAATAATAACTGTAATCGGAAGCGATGAACTCAGCCCTGATTTTGCATTTGTAACAGTTGCAATATTTATCTTACTCAGCTTATATAGTTTATCTGGCAGTTCTGTTCTGCCGGCTTCAAATGCGCCAAACAAAATACCACTACAAATAGATGATGTTCCAAGCGTTACTATCAAACTATTAAACTTATACTTAACAATAAAGAACCCATTAATACAGCCAATAAGACATCCAACACCAATTGCTATAATAAATACCGGAATAACACCTAATGAAAAGTGATTTCCAAGTGTTACAGCAATATACGCTGAAAGTGCTGCAATTAAAGGAAATGATACGTCCGCACCTGTACTTACAAAACTAAGCAATGCACATAATGCGTAAATAGCAGGTATAATCATTGACCTTATTAAATCCATTAAATTGTTACTTGTAAAGAACTGACCTGAACGCACCTGAATTATTACCGAAAATGCGATAATAATACACAAAACATAAAATTCCGTCTGTTTCATGATGCTTTTCACATTAAATTTCATCTTTACACCCCCTATATAGTTGACTTATACAGATTATCATCTGTAAGTTCTTCGCCTTTAAATTCGCCTGTCATTCTTCCAGCTTTCATAATCAAAGTCTCTATCACATAAGGCTGTAATCTCAGTCTACATCATCTGACACAACAAGCACAGCCATCCCACCTTTAGCTAATTCACGTAATAATTTATGAATATCATACTTTGCACCTATATCCACACCTACAGTTGGACCATTTAATATAAGAATTTTAGGATGCGTCGCCAGCCATCGTGCAAGTACAACCTTCTGCTGATTTCCACCCGAAAGAGTCTGAACCGGCAGTGTATGGTCTTTAGTGGCAACTCCAATTTCTTTAACCCAATGTGCTGACAACTCTTTCTGTGCCGCTTCTTTTACTACACCAAACGCTCCTTGAATTTCTTCCAAGCTTGTTACCGATATATTTTTATAAATTGACTGTGGTAAAAATAATCCCTCTGTCAAACGATCCTCCGGAACCAATGCAATTCCATGCTTTTGAGCCTCAGCCACATTCTTTAGATGAACCGTTTCTCCAGAAACACTAATACTTCCATTCGTAGGTTTAAGCATTCCAAATAAAGCAAGACTGAGTTCGGTGCGGCCTGAACCAAGCTGTCCGGCAATACCAAGGATTTCGCCTGCATGTAAATCAAAGCTTACACTTTCAAATCCCTTTGCTGAAAGATTCTTTACTTCAAGCACTTTTTCAGATTTTGAAAAATCCTTTACTTCTTTAACATCGGTAATGTCAATATTCCTTCCAGTCATGTAATAAGTGAATTTTTCTTCTGTCATTTCCTTTGCAGGACATTTATATACATTTTGACCACTTCTAAGAATTGTGATACTATCCGAAATTTCAAATACTTCATCCAGTTTATGTGAAACAAATAAAATTGTAATACCCTCTTTTTTTAATTCTTCTATAATTCCGAATAATCGAGTTACTTCTTTCTTTGTCAAAGCTGTAGTTGGCTCATCCATAATAATGAGCTTAGCATTATGTAATAAAGCCCTCGAAATAGCAATCAGCTGTTTATCCGCAACCGGCAGTGTTTCAACTCTTGCATCCAGATCTACATCAAAATTAATCTTCTTGACGGCTTCTTCTGCAATCTTTCTAAATTCTCTCTTATTAACAAATTTTTTCTTCTCTGCCAATACTTGATTAAAAGCCAGATTCTCCATTACTGTTAAATTGGGAAAAATTGAAAAATCCTGATATATTACCTGAATACCTGCAGCAATCGCATCAGCAGTAGACATATTTGTATATTCTTTGCCATCAATCTCTATTGTTCCTTCATCCGGTTTATAAAACCCCGAAATTACTTTAATAATAGTTGATTTTCCACATCCATTTTCACCAGCCAGACAATGTGTCTCGCCCTTTTTGATTGTTAAATCTACACCTTTTAATGCATGCACCCCGCCAAATGACTTTTTGATATTTTTTACACATAAAATATTTTCTGACATTAACCCTCACTCTCCTTCAAACTGTTATTTTCTGAAAATCCGGATGTTTTTTAATTAAATCCATCCGGATTTTCACTAGACTACTTCATAAGTTAAATACAGTTTTATATTTAGAAATCGTAATCGTCAATATTATCCTTATTTAAAATCAATGGAGCATTACCTAATACGCAACGATTTACACCTTCCTGGATTTTTACACTATCATACCCATCCTGCTCAAGGTCAATTCCATCTTTTATTTCATCGCCTGATAACACCTTGTATGCCAGATTACACATAGCATATCCTGCTGATGCCGGATCCCACAAACACACTGCATTTATCGTACCATTTTTGACATACTCTCTTGTTGCATTTGGTGTTCCAACACCAACAATTGATACCTTATCAATTAATCCCAGCTCTTCAACTGCCTGAGCTTCACCTAAGATATCAACGGAAGCTGCTCCGGTAAATCCAGCAAGCTCAGAATTTGCCTTTAATAACTCTTTCGCCTTCCCATAAGCTGTATCAACCTTTTCTGACGATTCTGCCGATGGTACAGTATCATTAATCAGCGACATATCAGGATAATTTTCTTTCTGATACTTGTACTCTGCATTAGAATATTCCATATGTGTTGTTGATGTAGTATAGGCAACCATCTGAGCATACTGCCCTTTCTCACCCATTGCTTTTGCAAGCTCCTGCATCATTGTATTTCCAAAATCCTCAGCGGTGAATGCTTCTACATCATATAATGTGCTTTTTAAATCTGAGGCTTCGTGACTAATTACTACAATGCCATTTTCCATGGCTTTTTTCAAAACAGATTCCAATGCACCCGGATCAATTGGGACGATACACAACGCATCAACACCTTGATTAATCATGTCCTCAACCAGTTGAACCTGTGATGCCGCATCAGCATTGGCTGGTCCTTTCTGTATTACATCAACTGTCTTTTCCTTGCCAAATTCATCCACTCCAACCTGCATTCTCTTAAACCAGTCCGACGTACCATCTTTAACGACAACTGCAATTGTCCAATCCGCTGGTTCCTTATCTGATTTATACTTTGCAGCATCTAATAATTCAGCACTGACACTTACCTGTGTATCAGCATTCTTATCATTAGAAGCAGAACCGGTGTCTACTGCAGAGCATCCTGCTACACCTATCATCATTGTTAACCCTAAAACCATTGCCAATAATTTTTTTGCCATATTTTTGTCCCCCTGTGGTATTTATTCAATATTTCTGTGACGGGCTTCCATCTCTTCCTTGGAAATTCCCATTTCTTCACTTAGCATCATTACAATTACATCGAAGAATACAAGCAATGCCTGTTCAAACTGATTCCCCATCATCTGAGCTGTCGGTACATACTCATCCTCTGAATTGTATACCGCCTTATAAGCAGTTGCAGGAATCCTTATTACCTTATCTGCAATTTCCAATATATGTCCTTTTGCAGATGGAGTAATTAAAAGAATAGTGGCACCTGTTTTCTTTGCATTATCACAAATTATGTTTTCATGTGCCACGTCAGCACTTCCGCATGCGCATATAAACAAATCTCCTTTGTTCATGGATGGAGTGGTATCATCCCATATCCAATGAGACTCCTTTCCTAAATGCATTAAGCGCATAGCAAACTCTCTCGTCGAAAGCCCTTCTCTTCCTGCACCAAGCAGAAAAACACGCTTTGCATTTTTGATTTCCTCCAATAGTTCTCTCACGTTTTCATCACTCATTCTTGCAAAGACTTCTGATAACTCGTCCAATGCAATTTTAGATAACTCTTGAAAACGATCCATATTACATCACCTCCTGGTATTTTTTATTATCAAGGCGACTAAGCGCCAGCATGCCATCTTCATGTGTTCCTGTGTATCCGGAAAATAACCAGGCATGAATCATTGCCATTGTAAAGTCAATGCCTTTCTTTTCCATGAACCATGCTCCGGTACACAAAACATTTCCATTATTATCATTTTTGCTAAGCACTGCCGGAAAAACATCATAACAAAGTACTGCTCTTATTCCCGGAATCTTGTTTGCTGCCATTGCCATTCCCTGACCTGTTCCACAAATCAAAATTCCATAATCACATTCTTTTGATACAACCTTGTTGGATACTATTTCTGCAATCTCTGCATACTTTCCACCATCTGCTTCATGTTCCGATTCGCAACCTGTATCTACGATATCGAAACCTTCTTCCTTCATTCTCTCTAATAATTTTTTATAGAACCGGTATGCTGCCGGATCACAGCCCATTGCTAATTTCATATTTTTTCCTTCCTTTATTTGTTCTATGTAACCGCTTTCATCACTTTGTAATAAGTAAGTGATTGTGTATTTTATGAGTAATACACAATCACTCATTCTTAAAATGTCTGATGAACCAGCGGAGAATTCAATATCATATGCTGAAATGTTTCATCCGGCTGCTCCAATCTCTTTATCAGCAGTTCCGCTGCTGAATGTCCTAATTCGTATGCATCACGTTGGATACAATTATACGGAATTCCAAGATACTGCATCATGTCAATTTCATCCAGTCCTATATGTGTATACATGTCTGTTTTTCCATGCGTATGCTCACACACCGCTTGTATATATCCTTTACTAAGTAAGTTATTACATGTAATTACAGCTGTAGGCTGCTTTGACTTCGCAATCATCTGTTTTGTCACCTGATATCCTGACACCCTCGTATATGTTCCTCTAAATACGAGCTCTTCGTCATATGGAATACCAGCCTTCTTTAGACCTTCTAAATATCCTTCAAATCGCTGAACAGACAATATATTCTCTTTGTCTCCAATTATAATTGCAATTTTTCTGTGTCCTTCATTGGCCAATGCCAAAACTGCTTTTCGCACGGCACTCTGGTCATCAAAATGTACTATATCACACTTTAATCCTACATCTCGATCCATGCAGACAATCGGACAATTCATACGATCCAATTTTCTTTGCAGTTTATCAAGAACTCCAAGAGCGGAATAATTAACTGCCGGGATATACAGCAATCCTCTTACCCTCTGCATCTTCATCATGTCCAGTGCTTTATAATCCGTATCCATATCGTTATCATTTCCAGAATATAGCAGAGATAAGTTATGCCTCTTTGTAACTTCTTCAACCCCGGAAAACAGCTCTCCAAAAAAAGTATTGCTAATTTCCGGAACAATCACACCGACTGTAGACGAGCTTTTCATTGACAAATTTCTTGCTGTCTGAGATGGCGTATAATGCAGCTCCTTCATTATTCTACTAATATTTTCTCTGGTATGTTCTTCTACAATCTCCGGTGAGTTCAATACTCTGGAGACTGTTGCCTTAGATACACCTGCCCTTTCCGCAATATCTGATATTGTAATATTTTTATCGATTTTTAACCCCTCCTTATGTAATCGGTTTCATTTGCCTGTATTATATTATTTTGCATATTCAATGTCAATATGTCCGTATCGTTTTCGTGATTATGCATAAATTTTCTATGCTTTTACATCATCACAAGCCTTTCTCTTTGTGCTATTTATACATGTAACCGCCCTCATCTCAGCTTGCCATAATAATTTGGCTAAACCTATTTTTCCAAAAGAACATACAGAAACAAGCCACTTAACCGGTCACAGGCTTACAGAATCATAAAAGCTGCCGCCGATAAAACAACACAGGATATAGCGTCTTTGCTGTATCCTGTGTTTTAAATTAACTTTAAATTAATTTGCAATCATTAGGGTAATCTATACTAATTCTCCCCATACATCTGTGGCCGCCTGTCCCTGAACAGTCCCCAGCTCTTTCTCTCACTCTCCAGCTCATCCAGATCAAAACTGTGGAGTATGAAGCCCTCCGATACTCTGTCCATCTGCTCAACAACCTCTCCGGTCGCATCTGTGATAAACGAAGAACCATAAAATGTCAGTGCAGAGCTCTGGTTTCCGTTTTCCGCACACGGTACAACCTCCTCTGTGCCTATCCTGTTTGCCGCCACAACCGGCATAAGATTGCATGCTGCATGCCCGGTCATACACCTTCTCCAGTGTGGCATACTGTCACATTCCAGTATCGGCTCGCTGCCTATGGCTGTAGGGTAAAAAAGTATCTCTGCGCCCTTTAAAGCCATGCCTCTTGCTGTTTCCGGGAACCACTGATCCCAGCATATGCCGACTCCTATGGTTGCATACCTTGTCTTAAAAGCTTTAAAGCCGGTATTTCCCGGTGTGAAGTAAAACTTCTCCTGATAATAATGATCGTCCGGGATATGTGTCTTTCGGTATATTCCAAGCACCTCTCCGTCAGCATCTATCACCGCCACTGAGTTGAAAAGCTGTCTGCCCTCTCCCGCCTCATAAAAGCTCACAGGAATCACTACGCCAAGCTCCTTTGCAAGTGCCTTCATGCTCTGCACCGCATCATTTTCAGAAAGCGGCTTTGCATAGTCATAATAATCGTACCGCCTCTCCTGACAGAAATACTGTCTCTCAAACAGCTCCGAAGGAAGTATTATCTGTGCTCCTGCCTCTGCCGCAGCCCTTATAAGCTTTGCTGCTTTTTCAATATTTTCTTTTACATCACGGCTGCAGCTCATCTGGATTGCAGCAATTGTAACCTCTCTCATACTATTCACCTTTCTCATCCTGAATTAAATTACTGTGGAATCTGCTGTGTGATACAGTGTATATTTCCGCCACCGACAATTATGTCGCGCGCATATATCGGATACACCTTTCTTCCCTCAAAAAGGCTTCCGATTGCTTTAAGCGCAGGCTCATCCATCACATCACCAAACTGTGGAATGAGCACACCGCCGTTTGTGATGTAAAAATTCACATAGCTTGCCGCTAAGCGTTCTCCTGCCTCGCGCTCATCCTCACCCTCCTCAAAGGTGAAGCCTGAAAGCTCATATTCTGTGATACACACCGGATTCTTTGGAATGTAAACCTTGTGAACCTCAATTTTCCGGCCTCTTGCATCAGTTTCATTTTCCAATATTTCAAGGTCCGCTGAGGACATCTGATACTGTGGGTCATCCATGTCATCAGTCCACGCAAGCACCACATGCCCCGGGCTTGTAAATGCACATACGTTGTCGACATGCTCGTTGGTTTCATCATTGTATATTCCATAAGGAATCCAGATAATTTTTTCGGCACCGAGATAATCCTTTAATTTCTGTTCTATTTCAGACTTCGATAATTCCGGATTTCTGCCCTTGCTTAGCAGACAGCTTTCCGTCACTATCACAGTTTTCTCTCCGTCTGTGTGGATGGCTCCACCCTCTAAGACAAACGGATGCGCATCATACATGTCGTATCCGGCTTTGTTGCAAAATAAAGCCGCTACTCTGTCATCCTTTGTCCAGTCTGCATACAGTCCGTCCACCTTGCCGCCCCAGGCATTAAAGCACCAGTCGATTCCCCTGACAGCGCCATCCTCATTTTTCACGAAGGTCGGCCCCACATCTCTGGCCCAGGCATCATCTGACTCCATTTGTATATATTTCACCGGGAAATTTTCCTGATAATTTTTCTGCTTTCTTACAGCTTCCACAACAGACCTTGCATTGTCTATCACATCTGCCTCAGCGAGCACATATGCCTGCTCAGACTCTGCTATTGCACATATCACCTCCGCAAAAGCCTCTCTTGCCCGCCTGGCACCGTAAATCCATGAGCCCGGGCGCTTTGGCCAGATAATGATGGTACCCTTATGGGGAGCATACTCTGCCGGCATATAAAAGCCGTCTGCTCTAGGACAGCCTGCATTTAAAATCTTCATATTCGAATCTCCTGATAACCTTACAATCGTTATTTTCATCCATTACTGCAATGTCGGGAAGCGGCATGCCGTTAAAGGTATTATTTTTGACCATCGAGTAGATTGCCATATCGCAAAAGCAAAGCCTGTCGCCGGTTTTTATCTCTCTGTCAAATGAATAATCCCCTATCACATCACCTGCCAGACAGGTACATGAGGACAATCTGTAGGTATACTTCTTCTCACCCGGCTCGCCACTGTCCATAAGCGGCGGACGGTACGGCATCTCAAGCACGTCCGGCATATGACAGGCTGCGGAGGTATCCAGAATGAGTATCTTTATGCCATTGTTTTCAACTATATCAAGCACCGTTGTCTCCAGATATCCTGCATCAAGCGCAACCGCCTCTCCCGGCTCCAGATAGATTTCCAGGTCGTATTTGTCACGCATATGCATAATGCATTTTTCAAGCCTCTCAATGTCATAATCTGCCCTTGTGATGTGGTGTCCGCCTCCCATATTGAGCCACTTAAGTCCATACAGTAAATCTCCGAATTTCTCCTCTACCGCTGCAAGAGTCGTTTCGAGCGCATCCGAATCCTGTTCACAGAGCGTGTGAAAATGAAAGCCCTCTATACGTGATAAATCAAGCCCGTTTTTAATAGCCTTATCGAGTGCATCTCTCGTTATCCCAAGCCTTGAGCCCGGCGCACATGGGTCATATATCTCATGCCCCTCCTGTGTGGAGCACTCAGGGTTTATTCTGAGCCCGACACTTATTTTTTTATCAGCCTTTTCTATTTTATCCCTGTGAAGCAGATACTGCGATACGGAATTAAATACAATATGGTCACATATTTCTACCAGCTCATCCATCTCCTGCGGCAAAAAAGCGGGACAGAATACATGGTTTTCCTTTCCCATTTCTTCATGTGCAAGGCGGGCCTCAAAAAGCCCGCTTGCAGTTGTCCCGCTTAGATATCTGCCGATAAGAGGATATTCATAAAATGCGCTGAATGCCTTCTGTGCCAGAAGAATCCTTGCACCTGTCCTTCGCATGACACCGTTTAATATCAAAAGATTTTCAGTTAATTTTCCCTCGTCTATCACATAACAGGGAGTTCTTAATTCATTTATCTTCATACCGGCCTCCGGACTAATCCATATGTACTGACTCATCCTCAGTCTTGTAGCAATCCACAGGAACCGGATTCTCCACTACCTGCCAAGGCAGTCCGAACTTATTAAGAGCCTCCATGTATGGATCCGGATCCATCTCCTCAAGGTTGAACACTCCCGGCTTCTTCCAGAGTCCCTTTACCACCATCATGGCTCCAATCATTGCCGGCACACCTGTGGTATAAGAAATTGCCTGCGATTCAACCTCCTTGTAGCACTCCTGATGGTCGCATACATTGTATATGTAGATTGACTTTTCCTTTCCGTCCTTGACACCTGTAAAAATACATCCGATATTTGTCTTTCCGACTGTACGAGGTCCCAGGGATGCAGGGTCAGGAAGCAACTCCTTAAGCACCTGTATTGGCACTATTTCCTTTCCGTCCACCATGATCGGGTCTGTTCTTAGCATGCCGACATTCTCAAGACACTTCATGTGTGTGAGATAACTCTGTCCAAAGGTCATGAAGAATCTGATTCTCTTTATTCCCGGAATATTTTTGGCGAGCGACTCAATCTCCTCGTGGTGAAGCAGATACATATCCTTTTCTCCGACCTGGTCAAAATTGTACTGCGCTCTCCACTCCATAGGCTTTGTCTCTACCCAGTGGCCGTCTGTCCAGTATGAGCCGTTCGCAGAAACCTCACGCAGATTTATCTCCGGATTAAAGTTTGTCGCAAACGGGTATCCATGGTCACCGCCATTGCAGTCGAGAATATCAATAGTATGTATTTCATCAAAATAATGCTTAAGCGCATATGCAGAATAAACAGAGGTCACACCCGGGTCAAATCCGCTTCCAAGAATAGCTGTAAGCCCTGCCTCCTTAAATTTCTCCTGATATGCCCACTGCCATGAATAATCAAAATATGCCGTAAATCCAAGCTCCTTGCAGCGCTTTTCGTAGATTGCTCTCCACTTTGGATCCTCAGTATCCTCACACTCATAGTTGGCAGTATCGATGTAGTCAACTCCACACGCAAGACATGCATCCATGATTGTAAGATCCTGATACGGAAGCGCAACATTTAAAACCGCATCCGGCTTGTATGCATTAATCAGCTCTTTTAATTCTTCCACATTGTCGGCATCAACCTTTGCAGTCTCAATTTTTGTGCTTGTCTTTCCCTCGAGCTTTGCCTTTAAGTCATCACATTTTGACTTGGTTCTGCTTGCAATCATAATCTCGGTAAATACCTCGCTGTTCTGGCAGCATTTTCTGATTGCCACCTGCGCAACTCCACCACATCCGATAATAAGTAATCTGCTCATTTTTGTCCCTCCTGATTCGCTTTGGTTATGATATAGTTTTTCTAATTTGTTTTACTTTGTTTCCTCTTCCTCGAGTAAATCCTCCACATATATCGGAAGCATGAAGGCTCCCCTGTGTAAATGTGTTGTATAATACCAGGTTTTAAGCCCCAGTGCATCCCATCTTTTTGCATCCAGATCATAAAGCGGATGATATTTCTTCGATGCAAACCCAAACAGCCAGTAGCCTGACGGACAGGTTGGAATATGTGCCTGATATACCCTGCTTATAGGAAATGATTTATACACCTTTCTGTGCATTTTCCGGCACTCAAGCTCATCCTCATCATAAAAAGGGCTGCCGTGCTGGTAAACCATGATTCCATCATCCTTCAGTGCCTTATAACAGCTTCCGTAAAATTCCTTTGTGAAAAGTCCCTCCGTATGTCCGAGCGGGTCTGTGGAATCGTTGATTATCAGATCATATTCATCATGCTTTCTGCGTAAGAATCGCAGACCATCATCATAAAACATGGAAATTCTTTCATCCTCAAGTCCACATGCTACCTCGGGGAAAAACCGCCTGCATACATCGACAAACATCTTGTCTGTCTCAACCACATCAATATGCTCGACAGACGGATATTTGATGAGCTCCTTTGCCACGCCGCCGTCGCCGCCACCTATTATAAGTATCTTTTTTGCATTCGGGTGGACCGCCATCGGCACATGTGTGACCATCTCATCATATATAAACTCATCTGTGTCCGAAAAAACAATCTCGCCATCCAGCGCGACCATTTTGCCAAACTCATATGATTTAAACACATCTATTTTCTGATAATCACTCTGCCCTGAAAAAAGCTGCTCCTGTATCCTTACATCCAGCTTGACATTGGCAGTATGATATTGTGAAAACCACATTTGCATAGCTTTTCCTCCTGTTTACTGCTTTAATACCTTAAGATATTCTACCGCAGGATCCTCTGTTCCCTGCATTGAACAGCCCTTTTCCTTTGCGTAGACAATGTATTGCGCAATCTCTTTTGTGATAAGCTCTCCCGGTGCAAGAATCGGGATTCCCGGTGGATAACACATGACAAACTCACCACTTACAGCGCCTACCGCGTCCATAATGCGCACTGATTTCTTCTGCGAATAAAACGCCTCCTGCGGCGATACCGCCACCTTTGGATTTATGTACTCTCCCGACAAAAGTCCGGTCTTGTCCTTACTGTAAAGGCGCTTGATATCCTCCAGCGCACCTACAAGCCTCTCTATATCCTGTATTCTGTCACCGATTGATATATACGCAAGTATATTACAGATATCTCCAAACTCTATCTGGATATCATACTCATCACGCAGCAGATCATATACCTCTATTCCGGCAAGCCCTATATCGAGCGTATAGATGGACAGCTTTGTCACATCATAATCATATATGCTTGAGCCGTTTACGAGGTCACGCCCATACGCATAATAGCCTCCTATGGAATTAATCTCCTGCCTTGCGTACTCCGACATCTGTGCCACCTTGGCAAAGGATTCCTCGCCTCTGAGTGCCAGATTTCTTCTTGATATATCAAGGCTTGACAATAGCAGATAAGATGCGCTCGTGGTCTGTGTGAGGTTGATAATCTGCCTCACATAATCAGCATTCACATCCCTTCCGGTGAGCAGAATCGAGCTCTGTGTCAGGCTTCCTCCCGATTTGTGCATCGATACCGCAGACATGTCTGCCCCGGCTGCCATTCCTGATATCGGAAGCCCCTTTCCAAAATAAAGATGTGTACCATGTGCCTCATCCGTGAGCACCTTGATTCCCTTCGAATGAGCCAGCGCAACTATCGACTTAAGGTCAGAACAGATTCCGTAATACGTCGGATTGTTTACAAGCACCGCCTTTGCATCCGGATTCTCCTCGATAGCCCTCGCCACCTGGTCAATCTCCATTCCAAGCGAAATACCAAGCTTGGCATTCGTCTGCGGATTGACATAAACCGGTATCGCTCCGCAAAGCACGAGTGCATTAAGGGCGCTTTTATGAACATTTCTCGGCAGTATAATCTTGTCTCCTGCCTTGCAGGTGGACAAAATCATGGCCTGCACCGCAGAGGTGGTGCCGCCTACCATAAGAAAAGCATTTGCCGCTCCAAAGGCATCCGCCGCAAGCTCCTCCGCCTCTCTGATTACCGAAACCGGATGGCACAAATTGTCAAGCGGCTTCATTGAATTGACATCAAGCCCTACACACTTTTCCCCGAGCAGATGCACCAGCTCAGGATTTCCCCTGCCTCTCTTGTGTCCCGGCACATCAAACGGCACCACTCTCTTCTTCTTAAACTCCTCAAGAGCCTCATAAATCGGCGCTCTTTCCTGTCTTTTGATATCCATTTACTACTCCTGTATTTAAAAAGGATGGTGCGTGCAAGCATCATCCTTTAGATTCGTCTTAACAACAGTAAAATCGTAACATATACTATGGAGTTATGCAAGAATTTACGTTTTATTTTTGCTAATGATAGTTACGCCATTGCAGGCTCCTTCTTCTTAATAATCGCCTCAACTTCATCAACACCTGTTTCAGCTACATCTGCAATCTGATCCAATGTATAACCCTTTTTATACATATTCAGAATAAACTTTTCGCTTGTCTTTTCAGTAGCTCTTTCTTCAATTCCTGTACTCAGATTACACATAATTCTCACATCCTCTCTAAATTCTTGACTGATTGAAATATTAGATACCAACATTTTCCAGCTTCATTTCTTTAGATTCATCGACTGAAAGGCTCTCTGTCTTAATATCATTATAAGCGAGGGACTTTACGGAATCAACTGGTTTTTCATTACTTACTATTAAAGAGGAAGCCGGTACATGTGGAGTGCACCGGCTAAAAATATGAAAAAGATTAATATGAGTATTTCTTTTGTTTACAGTGTCAGTATACGGGGCAATTGTGAAAATGCTGTGTTTACTTTCTTACTCTTTTATAAACAAAATATTAATGCAACACAACAAAAAGAGCTCCTTTCGAGCTCTTTTCGCTTTGTACAACATTAAATTGTAGATGATTACTGTAAGAGTGAAAGTACACCCTGGTTAGACTGATTAGCCTGTGCAAGCATAGACTGTCCAGCCTGTGCAAGAATGTTGTTCTTGCTGTAGTTAACCATCTCAGAAGCCATATCTGTATCACGGATACGAGACTCAGCTGTTGTAGTATTCTCAACTACGTTGTCGAGGTTGTTGATTGTATGCTCAAGACGGTTCTGAACTGCACCGAGTGATGAACGCTGTGATGAAACCTTGCTGATTGCATCTGAGATAGCGTCGATAGCATATGTAGCAGCGTTTCCTGAATCATCTTTCACATTGATACCCTTGATACCAAGGCTTGCAGAATCCATAGAGTCAATGTTGACCTGAATCTTGTTTGTCATGTCAGCGTCAGAACCTACGTGGAGACTAAAGCTTAATGTGTTGGCAACTTTTGCAGAACCAGTCTGAATTTTGAATGTTCCTGTTCCATTTGTAAGGTCAACAGTTGTAGTTGGAGTACCGACACCTACGCTTGCAGAACCCACTGTATCGCCGATCTGGTTTGCCTTGAGTAATTCCTTTGATGCAAGTTCATATGCCTTATTCTTAGAGATAACTGTTGCATCTGTATCAGAGATACCATCTGGTTTTGCATCACCTGTCGCATTATTTTTAGTATCATTTAAAGCAGTAATTGTCTTAGCGCCTACCGTTGCAGTTGCACCAGCTTTGACAGCGTCTTTAATTGCAGTAACATTGGCATAAACTGGCGACGACTCATTATCTTTACCAGTTGGGGCGCCAGGCTTTGTAGTGCCTTCGTACCAACCTGCATTGACTTTTCCGTTAGTCTGTGTTGGTTGGATTTCCGTTGTATATATATAATCCTTGCCATTTATTTTAATCTGTGCACCATCAGCATCTTGGACATTATTATCTGTAAACCAAGCGTCAACCTTTGCTTCATCTGATCCAATAGTATAAGTTTTTCCACCGATAGAAACCTTATCGCCAGCATTAAGAGCATCCATTACGAATGTTGCTGTTCCATCGCCATTGTCTGTCAGTGTTCCCTTAAGACCTGCGTCATGAGCTTTCATGTTGATTGTCTTTGTTCCGGCATCGCCCTTTAAGAGGTATGTCTCATTGAACTTGGTTGTTTCAGATACACGGTCGATTTCAGTTGTCAGCTGGTCTATCTCATCCTGAATTGCCTGACGGTCTGAATCCTTAGAGTTTGTTCCGTTTGCTGCCTGTGTTGCAAGCTCGTTCATTCTCTGAAGCATTGAGTGAACTTCTGTTAATGCACCCTCAGCTGTCTGTACAGAAGATACGCCATCCTCTGCATTTGTTGAAGCTCTGTCAAGACCCTTGATCTGCTTTCTCATCTTCTCAGAAATTGTAAGTCCGGCTGCATCATCAGCTGCACGGTTGATTTTGTAACCAGAAGAAAGCTTCTCTGTGCTCTTTGACTGTGCGCTTGTTGTTACGTTGAGCATTCTGTTGGCATTTGCTGCCTGCATGTTGTGTTGTACTACCATAATATAATCCTCCTTGTCCCACACTGTGGGTTATTATGTTTGACCTCTGGAAATCCTTTTCCCGAGGGTTTTGCAGCTGCTTTGTATTTATTTTTCATTTAAGCAGCTACTGTTTTTATAACAAGCGGCTTCCCGGGTGTGGCAGATGCCACAGCCGCCTATTAACATGGTTAGTTGCTTTGCGTCTTTTTCTGACGCGCTTTTTCCTTCCAGATGATGCGCTGTATTTCTTTTTGTGCCTCATTGGAAATCTCAGGGTCGGGATAATATGTATCTTTTCGCTTCGCCGGGTCAGGTTCGTTGTTGGATCTTGCGATATTCAGTTCTTTTGGGGCATCTATCAGTAATCGACAGTGCTTTCCGGTTCCGCCCGCGAACACGATTCGGATATCGTCTCCGATGTTCACATATTGCCCTTCCTTTAATGATAATTTGAGCATTTTCTACCTCCATGCACTAGGGAATAGCTTTGTCCATGCTTTTCCGAATAATGTAACATTTTGTAGTAAAATGTTGCATTTTTCGTGGATTGATAATAGGTCAAAAAAGAAGCGGATTAAAAAACATCAAATGTTTACGCCAATTTAGTCATATTTCATCAAGAATTACTTTATCTTTGATACAGATATGATTAAATCCGGTAAGACTAACAAAAAAATGATAGAAAAATAAAAGAAAATTATTGAAAAAATTATTTTTCAGGGGTTAAGTTCTGAAAACGGCGTCCGATATAGTAGGTGTAAAGCAAAAAATGCAACATTTTACTACAAAATGTTGCATTTTTTCTATTTTGAACTTACCATT
>ENA-OQKQ01000057-OQKQ01000057.1-human-gut-metagenome-genome-assembly--contig:-NODE-57-length-44990-cov-4.330852_pt1 | contig 44990 bp, 36 predicted proteins | sample MGYA00242651_ERZ504803 | MGnify/ENA primary metagenome ERZ504803 (study PRJEB26092, sample SAMD00036380) | human gut metagenome | host: Homo sapiens | study: EMG produced TPA metagenomics assembly of...
ATAGGCAGCCACATACTGATCCACACGCAGCGGTGAAGAAGGTGGCCAGCTCGGACACAGCCTCATTCACGGCAGTGGCACCGTCGCCGGTGAGCTTCAGTGCATCGGCAATGCCGGATGCCTTGGCACCTGCAGCGCCTTATCGGCTGCATAGATGTTCAGGATTACCGGGGTCTTGGTGTCATCGTACTTGCCGGTGGTGGGGTCACCATACACCTGGCTGACGATCACATCTTTGCCGTCGGCATCCTTGCCATACTCAACACCGCTGATGTTGTAGTATGTAAAAGTCATAGTTGGTGTCGCCGATCAGCCAGTGCATCAGGGTGGGCAGAACCTCGTTCAAATCCCAGCTCAGGCCGCCGCCCAAACCGACGGGGCTACCAACGCTCTGGCCGTATTGGTCCATCAGACCGCTCAGCAAACCGCCCAGGAAACCATTAAAGGGATCACCCTCCTGGTTGAATACCATGGGGATCAGCACTTCGTCAATCACAACGGTCAAAACAGGCAGCAACTGCATAATGGTTTCAACCGGGTGCTCGTACAGGTTCATCCATATATCGGTGAGCGCACCCTTCAGGTCAACCTTGGACTCTACCAGTTTGTAGACCACTTCGTTCATAACCGCATTACCGGTGAGGTGCAAGCCTGCGATGGTTACGCCTTCCTGATCCTCAGGATCCAGCAGTACCATGTACTGATTGATGGCGTTGTTTACAGCAGCAACAGCGAAGGAATCCTTAAAGCCGTATTTCGCGAAAGAATACTTTCTGCAAGAATTAGAGATAACCTTGGCGTCGGTGATCTCAAAGTAGAAATCAACGGCCTCGTCAACGCTCTCTTTCAGTTCACCACTGTAGAAGGTCTTTAACAGATCTTGGTTGATGGTGGCGATCACTTCTTCGGGGGACATGCCGCCGACAGTTCTGTTCTCCATCAACGCTCTGCGGTAAATACCCTCGGTACGCGTATCCAGATCCTCACTGCTCCAGTAAGTGGCCATTGCCGGCTTGGTTACAGGAGCGATGCCCTTGTCTGCATAGTCGCCGTTCAGGTAAGCCTGGAAGGTGTCACGGCTGGAACCGATTTTTGCGTTGCCGCCGGGCACGTTCTTATTCATGTCCGCACGCAGGGCAGCTACGGTAGCGTCATCCAGCTGCGCAGCATAGTACTCGCTAACAAAGGCGTCATCGCCGTTGTTGGCCAGTACGGCAGCACCGATCTTGCAAGCGGCTGCCAGTGCAGCATCGTCATCCTTGATGGCGTTGTAGTCCTTTTTGGCCAGCTTGCACAGATAAGCCTTGGCGGCCTCTGCCAGTTCACTGTTTGCCTTGTCGGACTGATACTGGAGCAACACATACCAAATCGCTTCGCTCATGGTGCTGACTTTCTCTTGCTGCCGGCTTCTTTGAAGTAGGCGGTGAAGGTGTCAAAGCACTTAGCTACATCCTTGAAATCGTCCAGAGCAATCAAGTCGTCTACTTTGTACGATTTGTCCTTGTAGGTAACGGTAGCTTTCTGGATGTCTTCCAGGGTGTCCAGGCTGCCATTAGCAGTACCCAGCACCTCGAGCACTTTGTTCAGTGCGTCGTAGGCAGCGCTCAGGTCTTCCTGCTGCTTAGCCTGTTTCTCGGGGAACTGCTCCAGCAGGGCGGACAGATCGCTCAGCGTGTCCTCGCACCATTTGGCCAGTTCTGCGTCGCTGGACGAAATGTTGTTGACGCAAAAAGAAAACAGCTGATAAAAGCTCATCTTCGCATCTTTCTCGTCCAGGTAGGCATACGCCACATCGGAATACCCTTTCCGGTAACCGTCAATGATGTCTGCCTTATTCATGGGGCTGCTCAAAAGATTAAGCAGCGTGGGAGACACACCCATGATCAGATCACTGATCGAGGTGGTGTCGGTGACGGTCATCCCCAACTTCTCCTCAAGCGCCTTTTTAATATTCGGCTGATTGAGCAGTGCCGGAACATAGGTGTCTACCAGTTCCGTCAGTGCGTCAAAGGTGGAATCGGCACTTGTGGAGTTCTTCCAGATGCCCTTGTCTTTGTCCGCTGCAAATGCAGTGAACCCGACAGAGCAGGTGGTGACCATCATTACTACAGCCAAAAATAGGCTGAGTAACTTTTTGCCCGTCTTCATAATTCATCTCTCCTTCTGATATGTTGACGAACTTGTCGTTTTGGATTCGCCTGGGCAGCGCACCCTTTTAGCGGAGGATGTGCTTGCAAGTTGCGTTCACAATTTGTTCACAATTCCTCTGCTAAAAGGGCGCAGGATACCCACGCGTACAACAAATACAGTATATTTATACCAAATATAGAACGGCAAGTCAATAGGTTTCCGAAAACTTTTTAACAAAATGTGAACGGGTGGGCAAAATTTCCCGATTTATAGCGAAATTCCGGCGCAATATTTTTTTGTGTACTTATATATCAAGCCATGTTTGGTCCGGCCGATGGATCTGCGCTGCATTCTTATCTTGAATTTGCGTGGAGGATCAGGGCGCGTTCATCGTTATTGCTGCATTCGACAACTGCTGACAGAAATTCCACCTGTTTTGGAGGAAAAAATGTGGAAAATCCTGTGGAACTTGTGAAAGTTTCCCGCCGTTACGCCAAAAAATCGATGGTGTAAAGGGACATGCCTTTGCGTGTGAAAATCTCGCGTAAAGCACATAACCTTTACAAGTCGAAACTTGCAAAATAATGGACATTGTCTTTTAACTAAGCGATAAAATATGAACAAATTGTTAATTTCGTGTAAATTAAATTTGTCCGTTCGCACAAAAAACGGCCGCTCAAATTGTGCAACATTCCGAAAATCAGAAAAATTACCGCTCTTTATTGATTTTTGGTGACCATCGTGTTTTAATAAGAATGCGATAAATGTGTTTCTATGCGCATTTTCATAATGTATGGCGTCCGGCTGCAATGCCTTCATCCTGAATATCGGATTGCCCGATGGTCAGAGGATGGGACGGCGCGTACACGCAACCATTTATTCGTAAGAATTACAAATTACTATGGAGGTAAAAATTAGTGAAAGCTAAAAAGTTTTCCCGCAAGTTGCTTGCGCTCTTTTTGGCGGTCTTGATGGCGATGAGCTGTTTCTCCGGTGCTATGGTCGCTTCCGCGGCTAATGCTTCGGCAAACACCAAGTACCATGACCAGGACTTGGACTTCAACTCACTGGGTTGGCCCATCCTGAATGATGAGCAGGCCTGCACAGCCCTTTTGGACTTTGTGGATCTGACTCTTGCCCAGGCAAACATCGCACCGATGAATATCGACCTGAGCGTTCTTGGTAGCATCACCATCAAACTGGGCAGCGTGGATGAGGTGCTTAAAACTGTTCAAGATCTGGATTCTTTCCTGAACAGCAAGTCCGCACTGCTTCTGCTGGCCGGCGATGCCCGCTATGTAGATTTGAGCGCAGTTGACGGAATGTCCCGCAGCAAAACTTCCTCTACCGATATTGTACGCGGTATTGTGAAGCTGGTTCGGAACATTTCTTCCGACGCGGGTCCTGAAGGCGCCAACGGCAATATCGTAAAGAAGTTGCTGCGCGGCGATCTTGGCCTTGGTATCGTAAACAGCTTCTTGAATGTTTACAAGACCATCGGCGACCTGATTGGTATGCCCAACGGCTATCAGAGCAATATGGTATATAATATTGTTCAGCAGCTGGTTCTGGAGAATACCGGTTGGTTTACTGCAGAGGAGAAGGCTCAGATCCGGAACAATCCCAGTCTGGAGACCAGCAAGCTGGATTCCGTCCTGCTTGATAAGCTCTCCACCCAGTTTGCTCAGCAACATTACCGCACAGATTACATACGCCGACGGTACCAATTCTCGAGAACAGATACGACACAGTATATGGAGAATGGTTCCGCACCGTATATTGACACGACCAACCTGCATTATGTAACGCAGGAGGATCATGACAAGAACGGCGAGGCCATCGGTAATGTATATCTGTTCCGCTACAAGGATCAGAAGCTGGTGCTGAAGCCCACAGATACGCTGTTTGACTTTGGCTTCCAAGCCTTTGAGATGGTGTGGAACACCGCCTTGAAGGATACGCTGGGCCAGTTGAATTCCGGTGTGGGCGGTTACGACTACAATTACTATATGTGGTACACCGGTGCCACGACCCACAACACGGCTTGGGACTACAGCAATGTTGCCAACAACTACGGCGCTGCCGATGTGCAGGCTTGGGCCGCTTATGAGTGCCAGAAGGCTGCAAAGGGCCTGAAACCCGGCCAGACCCTTGGCGAAGAGTACAAGGATGCGGCTTCCTATCTGGCTTACATCAAGGCGGATCTGGAGAAGTACAACAGCCGTGACCTGGTGAAGAATCCTACCTACACCTGGAGAGATATTGACTCCACCACCCTGTTCAACAAACTGCGTTACAGCCCCATGTCTGTTTACTACTTTAAGCAGGCCACCGGCCCCCTGAACTGCAGCTTTGCTGAGACCGGTATGAAGAACATTGAGGCATTCATGGCAAATGATTACAGCAGCTACAGCTCCATGCTGGCAGCGCTGAATGATTTCCTGGTTGCCGCAGTAAAGGACTTCCTGCCGAGTTATGATGCCAGCGGTCTGACGAAAGTAAATTCCGAGGATCCCGGCAATGTAGCGCAGACCCTGGTTGGCAATATGCTGAAGGTGCTGCAGTTCATCTGTGATCAGACGGATGCGAACATTCTCGGCGCTTTCTATCATGAGAACGGCGAGGGCACTGCTCTGACCGAGGCCAATCTGGAGAGCGCGATGATTCCGTTTGCAATTTCTGCACTGCGGAATATCCCCGACTTCAAGAAGGGCATCCACAATGAGGACCTGGACGCTTGCGACGATGCAGAGGGCGTAGCTGCTCTGGCGTTGCAGCTGTATCTGGGCTATGTGCTGCCGGATCACGACTACTCTTCTCTGGTGAAGAAGGGCGCAGACGGTAAGTACGATGTAACCATTGACAATCTGCTGCTGATGGCTCGTGATGCTGTGGGTTATGTAATGAGCCCCTACATTATCATGCACGACAAGGACGGCAACCTGTGGAATCCGGAGACCGCTACTCTGAATGACGGCGTTTCTCTGTTTGATCTGCTGAATTCCGTTGTTGTTTACTATGCCGGCACCGATACCTTTAAGGACGGCGAGCATGGCAAGGGCCTTGCCAATCTTCTGGGCGTTTGCGACACCAACGGCAATTGCCTGGTGAAGCTGTCCAACTCCCTGTGGGAGAACATCAATGTGATCGCCAACAAGCTGTTGCCTGTTGCAGGCGTGCTGCAGTATGGCGATTCTGCAAAGAAAGGCGCTTTGAATTCCGAAGAGCTGATCTACACCGATGTGATCCAGGGTATGCTGAATATTGGTGTGGCAGATGCGAACGGCCAGTATGGCGCAACCGGGTTTGTAACCCGTCTGCTGACCATGGTTTCCGCACCGCCCATTAAGAGCGAAGGCATTATCCGCACCGTTTACAATGTATTGGCTGATCTGGTGAATGTTGTATTCGGCGGCCGCTACGGCACAGCCCGTAATGTGGTTCCCGCTGCTGCGACCAACAATCATCCCTTCGACGATCTGCTGCAGAAGGATACCTTTGCCGGTACTTCCAGCAACAGCAGTTACGGCGTACTGGGTACCCTGGTATACAATGTGTATGAAGCCTCCGGCGGTGTAGGCGGCGACAGCGGCAAGACCGATACGATCCTGCCCGGCGCTATGTACACCGTACAGGCTGTGAACAATCTGATCGGCGGCCTGATCACCACTTTGGCGGATCATAACATGAAGCTGGCTTCCGCTCGTGTGGCAGACAGCAACTTGACCCTCAGCTATGGCGGTAACACCACCACCACAACGCTGACGGTTACCAATAACTGCTACGGCCTGAACCGTGCGGTGAAGAACGCCGATGGTAACTTCGTTGCTCGTGGCCGTTACAACATTGAGATCACGAATGTGGTTTCCGATAACAGTGCTTGCACCGTAGACTTCTCCAGCAAGACAGTTGTTCCTGAGAAGTCCGCTTCCTTCACTGTTACTAACGGCGGTTTTGATGAAGATACTGTAGTAACTTACACCGTTACTTACAACATTATCGACACCAACACCAACCAGGCCCTCTACACCGGCCTGACCTGCAAGACTTATCAGTTTGTGACTCCGCTGAAGAACTGGTCCGATTCTGTGTATCCGGGCGGTTCTCAGGACAGCAGATTCTCCAATGATTCTTCCGGTAAGACCTCCGATGGTCAGGCTACCGTGAACAACACCGGTTACTTTGGTAACCCTTACCTGAGCGCGAAGCCGTTCCGTGTAAGCTATCCTACCGATATTGTTCTGGCAAGCTCTAACCTGGATGCAGTGAAGAACTACAAGATTCGTCTTGGCTATGACCGTACCCTTGCCGGTTCTCCCGACAAGACTTTGGACGGCGTTTTTGCTTACAGCACCGGTTCTGTTAAGGATTCCTTTAGCAACAAGACCGTAACTGTAAACAATTCCAACATGATGGCCGCGTTTGATAAGTTCACCGGTGATGTGCTGAACTACGAAAAGGTAGACTACACCACCGATGGCGGTCAGACTTGGGTCAAGGGTGTTGCCGCAAGCCAGGTTCCCTCCAACGGCGTATCTCGTGTGAACCACGCTTACACGCTGAGCGAGCTGAACGGCGGCAAAGCGTTGGCTGCAGCTGTTAAGGATAGCAACGGTTATTACACCGCTGTTTATCTGAAGAGCGGCTCCGGCGACTTCGCTTACAGCAACTTGCTGGGCAAGGTTTCCGGCGCAACCGGCATTGACGGTCTGTACATCCAGACCGGTTCCGTGACTCTGTCTAAGGACAGCTCCTCTTCCCTGGATCTGTTCAAGTATGATGGTTCTACGGATATTTCTCAGGTATCCAAGAAAGAAGTGAAGTTGAGCTTCTTCTGCGACAAGAACCCGGCAACCGGTAGCTTGAAAGTAACCGTTGCTGACGATGGTAACCGTGGCCAGTTCAATAGTGCTTACGATTCTTTGAACAGCTACATTAAGAACTACAGACCTTCTGACTTTAAGGATTACGATGCGGCCAGCGGCTCTTCCGCAACCTATGATGCAGCAACCGCTGCTTTGGCTGCCGGCTTTGAGGCCCGCCAGTCTCCGCTGAATCTGTCCACTGCCGGCACGCTGTCCAGTGCGTTCACGAAGACGCCTGTTACCTCTGAGGTGAAGACCGTGATCGGCGAGCCTGCAACCAAGCCCGTAACTTCCTTGGATCAGCTGCCTGCAGCTCTGGCTGCTTATGCAACGACTGACGGCAATTATTACTATGCTGACAGCGCTATGAGCCAGCCTTATTACACCACGGAGGCTCTGACCGATGCTGATGTAACGGTTCAGACTTCCACCAATGTTGGTGGTCAGGCTTACACCGTGGGTATGGATAAGACCGGCCAGGTTGTTGTGAAGAGCGATTCTTCCTGGTACTTCCTGAACACCCCGGCTTATGCCACCGCATGGGATACCACCACTTATAAGGATGCTCCCTATGCGATCAACGGTGCTGAAAAGGAAGGCACCTTCAATCAGGCGAAGTTCGCTTACTACAATGCCAATGGCGTTGCCGTGAGCAAGGACTTCACTGTGAAGCACATGGTTACCGAGAAGTCCATTGTCAACAATGGTGAGGAAACCCGTGCACTTGCCATGCAGGCAAGAGACAAGATGCGCTATGCTGTGGATTCAGTGTGCGCAGATGCTGAGCGTTACCGTTGCCGGTCAGATCTTCACGGATGTTTCTTCCATTCGTGACGGTATGACGGACGCCAACTTCGATCTGCCCGAGTACCAGAAGATGGTATCCGTGGCGAAGGATGCTGAAAAGATGTACGCTGCAGATATTTACCTGAAGAGTGACGAGTCCAAGACGGTGCTTGCCACCTGCGCTTGGAACCAGATCGACCAGACCATTGCTGACCTGGCGAACACCAACGGTAATGACGCTGCGGATTATACCTATGCATTCTCCACCAGCACTTCTTCTTTGCTGATTGAAGAGGCTGTTCGTATGTTTAACCTGTACATGGGCACTGTGACCGAGCGCGGCTATATCGGCGACAAGGTGGAGGCTGAGGTTTCTCATGCCAGCGGCAGCGCTTACAGCGCAATGACCACCACCTGGACAGATTCCGGTAAGGTCGATGCAGACGGCAATGCCATCAAGAATGCTGCAATCGCCACCACCGCGACTTCCGTGAAGTACGGTGCTGTTGAGGGCGGCAAGCTGGTTAACAAGGGCGAGAAGGTTTACACCGACGAGTCCTGGACCAACTATGTGAACGCACTGGCTGCTGCTGTAGATGTTGCGACCACCGGTAACGGCGACTACGCCCATAAGGACGCTGCCACCTATGTTCCGGCTGATAAGGACAACTACACTGCCAACCTGTCTGCTTGCTTCACCGCTTACAAGAACCTGGTAGATGCAGAGAACTCTCTTGAAGAGGGCACTGCTCCCTCCGGCTTCGCTGTAACCGGTAAGGTACTTGCTCTGGCGAACACCAAGGGCGAACTTGCAAGCGAAAAGTTCACTGTTATCGGTTGCGATGTTGTGATCAACGGCGAGACCGTGGCTACCACCGGTCAGGATGGTACTTTCACCATTCCGGCTCTGGCAAACGGTACTTACACCGCAACCCTGAACTATAAATATGGCTATGACCGTAATATCACCATCACGGTGAAGGACGGTAATGTGGATCTGGGCAACCTGGGTATGCTTGTTTGCAACTTCAATAAGGATGGCTATGTCAATGCTTCTGACTATGCTACCTATTTGGCTGCTTCTAACACCAAGCTGGGTGCTGCGAAGTACAACGCTTCTTGCGACTTCAACCACGATGGCTATATCAATGCTACAGACTACGCTGTTTACTATGCATTCTCCATGCAAGACTGAGCAACGCAATCTACGGCTAAATCCTAACTTAAAGTACCCTGGCGGTGCTTCGGCACCGCTTGGGTCACACTGATTTTGATTATGAAATTGAACAAACTCAAGAGAACACTTGCTGCTTTCTTATCGTTTGTATTGATTTTGACCTTAACCTCTATAACCCCGCTGGCGGCCCAGGGTACCTTGGGCAGCGAGCAGCCCCACCTCTCCTGTACCTTTACGGACAGCGAGGGCCGGGCGGTAGACGGCAATGCACTGTCTGCCGGGGATTATACCGTATCCTTTACGCTTTCCGGTATGCAGTCCTTTGCCGTGATGCAGTACACCATGTCTTATGACGCGGCTGTGCTGACGGTCAACGGACACAGTGATCTGCTGTCGGACAGCAAGCCGGATCAGTTGCGGGGCCTTGGCGCCGCCGGTGTGCTGGTGCAGAATGGGACCATCAACTTTGGTTTTATCACCAGGGTGGACCAGACTGCAACGACCACCGCCATTGATGCGGCGGGTCAGCTCCTTTTGAAGTTGCAGGTCACCGTTGCTACGGAAGCGCCTGTGGACTTTGCAAAGATTGTGACCTTGGATACGGACCCGAACCAAACCTTCATTGAGGCAGATTATGCGGATTATGCCGATTATGGCACGGCTGACCAGGACTGTTATGCGCTGGTCACCGCCTTTGACGGCTATGCCGCTACGCTGTATCCCATGACAGCAGATCTGTCACCGGCCACCGGTCATGCCGTTACCGGCAGAGTGCTGGCGCTGGCCAATACCAATGGGGATTTGGCGGGAGATACTTTTACAGTTCGCAACTGCGATGTAGTGATTGCAGATGAAGTGGTGGCGACCACCAATAATGACGGTTGCTTTACCATTCCCTCACTCCCGGCAGGGGAGTACACCGCTACATTGCGCTATGCCCATGGTTATGATCGCACGGTTACCTTTACGGTAGCAGACAGCGATTTGGGCTTAGGCGATTTAGGTATGGTTGTCTGCAACTTTAGCAAGGATGACTATATCAACGCCGCAGACTACGCAATTTACATTCGTCCGCTAATGCGAAGCAAGGCGCGGTCGAATTACAATGAGAATTGCGACTTTAATCATGACGGCTATGTGTAACGCTAACAGATTATGCAATCTATTATGCGTTTAGTAACTGTAATTTATCTAAGCTAAGTTATTGATAACGATTTAGGGAGGAAAAGAACATATGCGTAAAAGCGCAAAGAAGCTTCTTTCCGGTGTGATGGCTGGTCTGATGGTAGTCTCCATGGCTCCCATCTCTGCACTGGCTGCTAACTCTTATGAGCCCGGCGATGTTGTTGCAAAAGAAGATTATGTAACAGCGGCTGATATTGCTCCTGAGGTAGATATCGTATGGACGGCTTACACCGGTCTGAACAAATCTTTTATCACGAATGGTGACGCAGAGTGGGAAAACTCTGCAAATAACGACACCTATGCAGATCTTTCTAAGGTTGACCTGACCGGTAAGACTGCTAACAAAACCGATTTCCCGGCTGCTGCAATCCGTAGCGGTAAATATTATGTAGCTGCTTCCTTCATCCTGAAGAACTACGGCGGCCAGTTTGGTGACTGCACCCTGTCCTTCGGTTGGGATGATGCTTTGACCATGGGTAAGAGAACCGCTAAGGGCTTCACCGCCGGCGACAGCGGTATGATGGTTCCCTCTTTTTCCAATGTATCTGATGCGGACGGCAACGCTTATCTGATCGATGCTGCATCAAAGTTCAATGACACTTATTATGCTCTGTCTATCGCTACTCCGCATCTGCCGGAGACCGGTTCCGTTGTGTATGTTGGCGACGACTACACTTTTGAGACCGATGGCCCCTTGGGCGGCGATGATGGGCTGGGCGTTAAGCTGCAGGGCTTGTATTTGGGTACCGTTGGTTTCCAGGTTGCTGAAGGCACTGTGATTTCCGACGACCTGCTGAAGTTTGGCGTGAATGATTGGCCGGCCAACGACCCCGGTCTGTGCAACCTGCACATGGGTTCCGTTGACCCCGATCGTATGTACACTGTAACCGGTATGACCGAGTATGAGGGCACCACTCCGGCTATGGGTACTCTGAAGATCGGTGGCACCAGCACGCCTGAGACCAAGTCTTACACCGTTAACTATGTGACCGAGGACGGCGCTCTCTGGGCACCGAGAAAGTGGAAGAGGGCAAGAGCCCCGCTTCTGTACCGACTCTGCCCACGAAGGCTCCCGATGCTGCCGGCCACTACAGCTATGCTTGGGATACTGATCCCACCACAGCAACCATCTCCGCAGACACCACCTTCACTGCTAAGCTGACCACCACGCCGCATAATCCGCAGACTCTGGAAAGCAACATTGTGGATGCCACCTGCGATAAGGACGGTTCTAAGACCGTGACCACCAGCTGCTCTGATTGCGGCTATGTGATCAGCGAGAATAACGTGGTTATCCCCCATACCGGCCACGTTTGGGGCCAGTGGAAGCATGACGACTCTACCGCTAAGGCTGAGTCCAAGCACACCCGCACCTGCGAGAAAGACGCTACTCATACCGATAGCGCAGCTTGTAACTTTACTTCTCAGGTAACGCAGAACCAGACTGCTGATCTGCCTGAGATCACCACTTACACCTGTAAGGACTGCGGCTACTTCTACACCAAGGAGACCGCTCCGGCTCTGGCTGGTGTGACCGTAACTGTAAATGCTGTGGAGAACGGCTCTGTAACCCTGGCCGGTCAGGATGTGACCGCCGGTGGTTCTAAGAAGTTCACTGAGAACGGCACTTACACCCTGGTTGCGACTCCCAATGCGGACTGCACCTTCGTAGGCTGGCAGACCGGTAACAAGATCGTTTCCACCGATGCTACCTACACCACCGTGGCTATCGCTGACATCACTTACACGCCTGTGTTCGCTGAGTCCGCTAAGCCCGTTCAGTTCACCTTTGTTGATATGTTCAACAACGTGATCTCTTCTCAGTCTGTTGCTTCCGGCGCAGATGTGAAGATCCCGCAGGCGCCCACCTACACCGGCTACACCTTCACCGGTTGGTCCGTAGATGAGGCTGCTATTAAGGCCGCTACCTCCTCCATGACTGTTTATGCACAGTATGAGAAGGACGCTGCCGCTACCTACACTGTAACCACTGACGCTGATGCTACCGTTGCTTACGGCAGCAACTCCGCACAGGGTACTCTGGCTGACGTTCCTTACGGCACCCAGGTAACCGTGTCTAAGGCCGGCGCTACCGCTTGGGCTATCGACGGCAAGATCGTTGCTTACGGCGACAGCTACACCTTCTATGTTGCTTCTGATGTAACTGTGAAGGCTGCTTCCGCTACCGACCCAGGCTCCCGTTGTGGCTGCTGTTTCTGCCAACCAGGTTGCCGGTTCTTACAAGGTTGAGTTCGTTGCTACCCGCGCTATGGTGGATGGCTGCACTTACCTGAAGTCCGGTTTTGTGTATGCTCTACAAAAAGGCAAAGCAGCTCGGCTGTAACAAAATCGCACTCGGTCATCACTATGACGATGTTATAGAAACTATTCTTATGGGTATGCTCTACGGCGGTCAGGTTCAGACGATGATGCCGAAGCTTCACAGCACAAACTATGAGGGAATGGAACTTATCCGCCCTCTCTACCTCGTTCGTGAGGCTGAAATCAAGCATTGGCGAGATTACAACAAACTGAATTTCATTCAATGTGCGTGCCGTTTTACGGACACCTGCACAACCTGTTCCCCGAACAGCAACACAGGCTCAAAACGACAGGAAATAAAACAGCTTATAGCAAATCTGAAGAAAATCAATCCCCAGATTGAAAGCAACATTTTCCATAGCGTTGAAAATGTCAACCTCGATACGATTATTTCATATAAACAAGGCGATAATAAAGTTTCGTTTCTGGACAGATATGATGATATGGGGAAATAAGAGTACAAAGCTATGTTTATAAATATTAAATCAGATTACAGCACAGCTGAAATTGAAAGAATACTCAGTTCAAAAAGAAATGTAAAATATATGCGAAAGTATGTGGACTATGACCTTGGCATAAACTGGGTGTCGCATCGAAAAAATTTGCTTTGTCTGTTTTACAATTTCGGTACAAAGGACACACACGGTTGTCAATCAACGGTGCGTCCATATTTTTACGGAAGAGTATTCAAAACGAAAAAAGGAAATAGAATTATAGGTATCGCCCTACCGGAAATTACCTTTTTGCTTTTGTCGCTTGTAATCTTTATTTTTTGTGCCGCAGATATGGTTGAATCATTTTGGCTTGGTTTAGGCGGTTGTATATTTGCGTTGTTTGTATTTGTACTATTCAACCTTGATATGCCATCAGGCATAAGCCGAATAAAAGATTATCTGGAAAAACAATTCAAATCAGAATACGACTGATTTAATAAAAAGGTTGGGTGACAGATTTGCAGAACAGCAAATCTCTGCCACCCTATTTTTATATAGGGAAGCAAATGTTACAGTGCATATATCGCACTTTGTGTCTTATCGTTACATGGTCTAAAACCATACACCGTGTCGGGTGTTGCATTGGGATGTAAAAAACAGCCCGAAAAGAAAAATAATTCTTTTCGGGAAATAAAACCTGTAAAAATATAAAAAAGTCAGTAAAATCCGAAAAAAATCCGAAAATTCTCTTGACTTATTGATTATTTCAATATAGAATAATAAAATGTACCATAATGGGGATATGTACCGAAGAGGTCGGGAAAATCCGCAAAAAACTTTATCCGACAAGGGGATATTATCACAAAAATCCTTTTGTGTCAAGAGCTTTTTATGAGCAGATTTTCAGTACCGCTTGCCCCGTTTCATAGATTTTTTAAGGAGTGATACGCCTATGGTTAATGTCAAACCCGTAAAGCTTGGCAACACCGAAAGAATGAGTTTTGGTAAAATCGATGAAGTAATTGATATGCCTAATCTTATCGACATTCAGAAAGCGTCATACAAATGGTTGCTTGACGAAGGTCTTAAAGAAGTATTTAAAGATGTTTCGGGCATTACCGATTATCAGGACAACCTTGTTCTCGATTTTATCGACTACACACTTGATGTTGATCACCCGAACTACAGCGTAATTGAGTGTAAGGTTCGTGATGCAACATATTCAGCTGCTCTCAGAGTAACCGCAAGACTTTTGAACAAGTCAACGGGTGAAATCAAAGAGAGCAATGTATTTATGGGCGATTTCCCGCTGATGACCGCAAGCGGCACATTCGTTATCAACGGTGCTGAGCGTGTTATCGTTTCACAGCTTGTAAGAAGCCCGGGCGTTTACTATAAAATGGATCACGATAAAACCGGTAAGGAACTGTATTCAACAACAGTTATCCCGAATCGTGGTGCATGGCTTGAGTATGAAACCGATGTAAACGATGTTTTTTATGTTCGTATTGATAAGAACCGTAAGCTTCCCGTTACATCATTTATCAGAGCACTCGGTCTTGGCTCGGATGCCGAAATTCTCGACTATTTCGGTGACGATGAAAGAATGAGAGCTACTATCGAAAAGGATGCCGCTTCAAATGTTGAAGAAGGTCTTATCGAGGTTTACAAAAAGCTCCGTCCGTCTGAGCCTCCGACAGTTGACAGTGCGCAGACACACATAAACAACCTGTTCTTTGACCCCGGTCGTTATGATATGTCAAGAGTAGGCAGATATAAATACAACAAAAAGCTCGGTATTGCAAACCGTCTTGAAGGTCAGGTTCTTGCAGAGCCGATTGCCAACCCACGCACAGGCGAGGTTATGGCTCTTCGTGATGAAAAAATCACAAAGGAAAAGGCTTTTGAAATCGAAAACGCAGGTGTTAAGATTGCCTATGTAAAGGCTGCCGATGAAACAATTGTTAAGGTTATTTCAAACGGTATGGTTGACATCGCTTGCTATGTCGATTTTGACGCAGAAGCAGAGTGCGACATCAAAGAACATGTTCGTTTTGATGTTCTTTGCGAAATTCTTGATTCCTGTGAGAATGAGGATGACCTCAAGGAAATGCTCAGAAGCCGTGCAGATGAGCTTGTTCCTAACCACATCACAGTTGATGATATCTTTGCAACAATCAACTACCTTAACTGTGTTGCTCACGGTGTCGGTAATACAGATGATATCGACCACCTCGGCAACAGAAGAATCCGCTGTGTAGGCGAACTTCTTCAGAACCAGTTCAGAATCGGTTTCTCCCGTCTTGAAAGAGTAGTAAGAGAAAGAATGACAACCCAGTCACAGGATATGGAGTCGCTTTCGCCTAACTCACTCATCATATCCGTCCCGTAACAGCGGCAATTAAGAATTCTTCGGTCTTCACCGCTTTCACAGTTCATGGATCAGGGTAACCCACTTGCAGAGCTTACCCACAAGCGTCGTCTTTCAGCCCTCGGTCCGGGCGGTCTTTCAAGAGATCGTGCAGGATTTGAGGTTCGTGACGTACACTACACACACTATGGCCGAATGTGTCCTATCGAAACTCCTGAAGGTCCTAACATCGGTCTTATCTCATATCTTGCTTCATTTGCCCGTATCAACAAGTACGGCTTTATCGAAGCTCCTTATCGTAAAATTGACAAGGAAACAGGCGTTGTAACCGACGAGGTTGTTTATATGACAGCCGATGTTGAGGATAACTACGCTGTTGCACAGGCTAACGAACCGCTTGATGAAAACGGCAGATTTGTTCATTCAAGAGTCGTAGGTCGTTACCGTGACGAATTCGTAGAGTATTCTCCCGAAAGATTCGACTTCATGGATGTATCTCCTAAGATGGTTGTATCTGTTGCTACGGCTATGATTCCGTTCCTTGAAAACGATGACGCAAACCGTGCTCTCATGGGTGCGAACATGCAGCGTCAGGCAGTTCCGCTCCTCCGCAGTGAAGCTCCTATCGTTGGTACAGGTATGGAGTACAAGGCAGGTACAGACTCAGGCGTTTGTATCCTCGCTGAGGAAGACGGTATCGTTATGAGCGTTGACGCTCGTAACATTCGTGTACAGTATGACTCGGGCAGAGTTCAGGACTTTGAGGTTATCAAGTTCCTCCGCTCTAACCAGGGTACATGTATCAACCAGCGTCCTATCGTGTCAAGAGGACAGAGAGTTAAGAAGGGTGAAGTTCTCGCAGACGGTCCCGCTACCGAAAACGGTGAAGTTGCTCTCGGTAAGAACGCTCTCATCGGCTTTATGACATGGGAAGGTTACAACTACGAGGATGCTGTTCTTATCAACGAAAAAATCGTTCGTGATGATGTTTATACATCAATTCACATTGAAGAATATGACACAGAGGCAAGAGATACAAAGCTCGGACCTGAAGAGATTACAAGAGATATCCCGAATGTCGGTGAAGATGTTCTCAAGTATCTTGACGAGGACGGTATCATTCAGATCGGTTCTGAGGTTAAAGCAGGCGATATCCTTGTCGGTAAAGTAACTCCAAAGGGTGAAACAGAGCTTACAGCCGAGGAAAGACTTCTTCGTGCAATCTTCGGTGAAAAGGCAAGAGAAGTCAGAGATACATCTCTCCGTGTGCCTCACGGTGAATGCGGTACTGTTGTTGATGTTAAGGTGTTTACCCGTGCAGACAGCAGAAACGAACTCCAGCCCGGTGTAAACAAGGTTGTAAGAGTTTACCTTGCACTCAAGAGAAAAATCAGCGTAGGCGATAAGATGGCAGGTCGTCACGGTAACAAGGGTGTTATTTCAAGAATTCTCCCAATGGAAGATATGCCGTTCCTTCCTGACGGTACTCCGCTTGACATCGTACTTAACCCGTTGGGCGTACCTTCTCGTATGAACATCGGTCAGGTTCTTGAGGTTCACCTTGGTTATGCCGCAAAGGCCCTTGGCTGGAAGATTATGACTCCTGTATTTGACGGTGCTCATGAGCAGGACATCTTTGAGTGTCTTAAAGACGCAGGTTACAGCGAGGACGGTAAGACATGGCTTGTTGACGGTCGTACAGGCGAGCGTTTCGATAACCCTGTAACAGTAGGTTATATGTACTACCTCAAGCTCCATCACCTCGTTGATGAAAAAATCCACGCAAGAAGCACAGGTCCTTACTCTCTCGTTACACAGCAGCCACTCGGCGGTAAAGCTCAGTTCGGCGGTCAGCGTTTCGGTGAGATGGAAGTTTGGGCACTTGAAGCTTACGGCGCTGCTTATACACTTCAGGAAATTCTTACAGTTAAGTCGGACGATGTTGTCGGCCGTGTTAAGACCTACGAGGCTATCGTTAAAGGTCAGAATATTCCTGCTCCGGGTATTCCTGAGTCATTCAGAGTTCTTATTAAGGAACTCCAGTCACTTTCACTTGATGTTCGTGTTCTTAACTCTGACGGTGAAGAAATTGACATTAAGCAGAAGTTTGATGAGGACGAGGATATTGTTGATGCAACAAATCCGGAATTTGAAGAAGACCATGTAATGACATCAATGGACGGCTACACTCTTGACGAGGGCGGCGAAGAAGGCAATATGTTTGACGATTCACTTGCCGATGTTGAAGAGGACAGCTACACATCGGATGATTTCAGCGATGACTTTGGCAGTGACGATATGTAAGGAGGAAATGCAATGATAGATAATAATGTTTTTGACTCAATTAAAATCGGACTTGCTTCTCCTGAGCAGATGAGAGAATGGTCTTACGGCGAAGTTAAAAAGCCCGAGACAATTAACTATCGTACTCTCAAGCCTGAAAGAGACGGCTTGTTCTGTGAACGCATTTTCGGACCGACAAAGGACTGGGAATGTCACTGCGGTAAATACAAGAGAATCCGTTTTAAGGGTAAAATCTGTGACCGTTGCGGTGTTGAAGTAACCCGTTCAAAGGTCAGAAGAGAGCGTATGGGACACATTGAGCTTGCCGCTCCCGTGTCGCACATTTGGTATTTCAAGGGAATTCCTTCAAGAATTGCCCTTATGCTTGATATTTCTCCCAAGCTTTTGGAGAATGTACTCTATTTCTCACAGTACATCGTAACAGATCCCGGCGACTGCCGTGACCTTGCAAAGTATCAGTGCCTTACCGAGGGTGAGTACAATGATATGCGTGAGAAGTATGAAAACGACTTTGAAGCAGGTATGGGTGCCGAGGCAATCAAAAAGCTCCTTGCCGAGATTGACCTTGATGCTCTTTCCGCTTCACTTAAAGAAGAACTCGAAACTGCATCGGGACAGAAGAGAGTTAGACTCCTTAAAAGACTTGATGTTGTTGAAAGCTTCAGAATGTCGGGCAACCGTCCTGAGTGGATGATTCTCGATGTTGTTCCGGTAATTCCGCCGGATATCCGTCCTATGGTTCAGCTTGACGGCGGTCGTTTTGCAACAAGTGACCTTAACGACCTCTATCGCCGAGTTATCAACCGTAACAACAGACTTAAAAAGCTCCTTGAGCTTAACGCACCTGAAATCATCATCCGCAACGAGAAGAGAATGCTTCAGGAATCCGTTGACGCACTCATCGACAACGGCAGACGAGGCAGACCGGTTACAGGACCTAACAACCGTGCCCTCAAGTCACTTTCGGATATGCTTAAAGGTAAGCAGGGCCGTTTCCGTCAGAACCTTCTCGGTAAGCGTGTTGACTACTCAGGCCGTTCGGTTATCGTTGTAGGACCTGAACTCAAAATGTATCAGTGCGGTCTTCCTAAGGAAATGGCACTTGAACTCTTCAAGCCGTTCGTTATGAAACGCCTTGTTGAAACTAAAGCAGAGCAGAATATCAAATCAGCAAGAAAAGCTGTTGAGCGTGCAAAGGACAATGTTTGGGACGCACTTGAAGTTGTAATCAAGGGACACCCCGTTCTTCTCAACCGTGCTCCAACACTTCACCGTCTTGGTATTCAGGCATTTGAGCCTGTTCTTGTTGAAGGTCGTGCTCTTAAACTTCATCCGCTCGCTTGTACAGCATACAATGCTGACTTTGACGGTGACCAGATGGCTGTCCATGTACCTCTTTCGGCAGAGGCACAGGCAGAAGCAAGATTCCTTATGCTCGCAGCAGGCAACCTTCTCAAGCCTTCTGACGGTCAGCCTGTTACAGTTCCTACACAGGATATGATCCTCGGTTCTTACTACCTTACACTTGATAAGGACGGTGAGAGAGGCGAAGGAAAGGTATTCCGTGATGTTGATGAAGTTATGATGGCTTATCAGACAGGCGTCATCGAGCTTCACTCAAAAATCAAGGTTCGCCGTGAGCTTGAAATTGACGGAAAAATCGAATCCGGTATTGTAGACACAACAATCGGTAAGATTATCTTTAACAATCCTATTCCTCAGGATCTCGGCTTTATCGACAGAAGTATCCCCGAAAACAGATTCAAGTTTGAGGTTGACTTCCTCGTTGGTAAATCGGGTCTTAAGAAGATTATTGATAAATGTATCAAAATTCACGGTCCGGTAAGAACAAGCGTTGTTCTTGACCACATTAAGGCACAGGGCTATAAGTATTCTACAAAGGGTGCTATTACCGTTGCCGTTTGTGACGCAGTTATTCCTCCTCAGAAGAAGGCGATTATTGCCGAGGCAGAGAAGGAAGTTGATGTTATTCGTGATGAGTTTATGATGGGTCTTCGTTCAAACGAGGAGCGTTACGAAGAAGTTCTTCGTATCTGGGAAAAGGCTACTAACGATGTAACCGATGCCCTCCAGAAAAACCTTGACCGCTACAACCCAATCTTCATGATGGCTGACTCAGGTGCCCGTGGTAGTATGAGCCAGATCAGACAGCTCGCAGGTATGCGTGGTCTTATCGCCAATACATCAGGTAAAACAATCGAAATTCCTATCAGAGCTAACTACCGTGAAGGCCTTAACATCTTGGAGTACTTTATTTCATCTCGTGGTGCTCGTAAAGGTCTTGCCGATACAGCTCTTCGTACAGCCGACTCAGGTTACCTTACCCGCCGTCTTGTTGATGTATCACAGGAAGTTATTATCCGTGAAGAGGACTGCGGTACTACGGAAGGTCTTGAAATCTTTGACATCAAAGCAGGCGAATCAAATGTTATCGAGGGACTCCACGAGCGTCTTATCGGAAGATATCTCCTTGATGACTTCTGCGATTCTAACGGTAATGTTCTTGTTTCAAAGGATGTTATGATGGGCGACAAAGAGGCTGACATTATCGTTAATTCGGGTGTTGACCACATCAAGATTCGTTCGGTACTTGAATGTCGTGCAAAACACGGCGCTTGCCGTAAGTGCTACGGTTCTAACCTTGCCAACCGTCAGCCTGTTACTGTCGGTGAGGCTGTCGGTATTATTGCCGCTCAGTCAATCGGTGAGCCCGGTACACAGCTTACAATGAGAACATTCCATACCGGCGGTGTTGCATCTGCCGAAGATATCACACAGGGTCTTCCGAGAGTTGAAGAGCTTTTCGAGGCTCGTAAACCAAAGAGCCTTGCAATCATCAGTGAAATCGACGGTGATGTTCGTTTTGAAGAAATCAAAAACGCAAAGCACGCTGTTATCTTTAACAAGGAAACAGGCGAAGAAAGAGCTTACCTCATTCCTTTCGGTTTCCGTGTAAAGGTATTTGACGGCGACCACATCAAAAAGGGTGACAAGATTACCGATGGTGCTGTTAATCCGCACGATATACTCGATATTCTCGGACCCGAGGCAGTCATGAACTACCTTATTTCGGAAGTACAGAGTACCTACCGTTTACAGGGTGTTGAAATCAACGATAAGCACATTGAGGTTATCGTTCGTCAGATGATGCGTAAGGTTAAGGTTGAGGACGCAGGCGACACAGGCTTTATGTCAGGTCAGACCTACGACAAGAACGAAGTTCTTTACGAGAATGAGCAGATTAAAAAGCGTATTGCCAACGGCGAAGAAGGTCTTCGTGAGGCAACATTCACTCAGCTCCTCCTCGGTATCACAAAGGCCGCTCTTGCAACAGACAGCTTCCTTTCAGCCGCATCATTCCAGGAAACAACAAGAGTTCTTACAGATGCCGCTATCAAGGGTAAGGTTGATCCGCTCGTCGGTCTTAAAGAGAATGTTATCCTCGGTAAGATTATCCCTGCAGGTACAGGTATGCAGAGATATGCAGATGTTCAGCTTGAGAGTAATTCTGAGGCAGAAATCGTTGAGAATGACGATACAGACGATGTTATCGTTGCTCTTGAAGACGATGAAATTATGGACTTCTGATTTAACTGAAAACATATAATGTATAAAAAAACCACGGTATGTGCCAAATGGTACATACCGTGTATTTTTTCGTTCGTAAAGACAGTTTGCAAAATGCAAAACATCGTTTCCCGAAGATTGTACAAACCATTACATTTTTACCGTCGGGCATAATAAGTTTTTTACATTACAAACTATCTGCACGAATTGGGAACGGCGGCACGCCGTATCACAAATAAAAAAAGTCGGGAAACAGAAATTTTGCATTGAAAATCTGTTGCCCGACTTTAATTTTTAATTTGTAACTATTTTCTGCCGAGAATGTAATCTGTGGAAACTTTGTACAAATCAGCCAGTTTAATTAAATGCTCAACGGGAATTGACTGAAATCCTCTTTCGTAGCGTGAATAGACCGTTTGCTGAATTCCTAAATATTCGGCAACTTCACTTTGTTTCATATCATGATCTTCTCGCAAATCACGCAGTCTTTTAAAATACATATTATCACCTTGTATAGTATCTATCGGTACTATTGACTTTATCATAAATGGGTGATACAATGATTTTATAGTACTTAAAAGTACTAAAGCATTTAACTAAAAAGCACGCCGCAGTTTCAAGTGAGAAAAACTGCGGCGTGCTTGAATTTTAGGTTATAAAATTCTCAAAATGTACATTAAATAACCCTCCGAAATCATCGGAAGGGTAAATCTTTTATGATTTTATTTTTTTAAGCCCGATTTTCTTTTGTCAAGATAATCCTGAAGAATTATTGTGGCGGCAACCTCGTCAACGACATTTTTACGCTTTTTCCCTCTTGTATTTGTGGTGTTGAGAAAATTGTGAGCCGTAATTGTTGTTCCACGCTCATCCTGCATAACGCATTCAATGCCTGTTTCATTGCTCAGATTTTCGGCAAACGCTCTGGCATTCTGTGCGCTTTCGCCCTCACTGCCGTCCATATTTTTCGGAAGTCCCACAACAATAAGCTCGGCTTTTGTTTCTTTGGCTGTATTTGACACCTTTTCAAGCAACTGTTTCGGTGACTTTTCAAAAATAACCGTATATGGCGACGCTAAAAACTCGGTTTTGTCGCATACGGCAATGCCTGTGCGTGCTTTTCCGAGGTCAACTGACATTATAATCATTTTGTTTGTCCTTTCACTTTGGTTTACTCCATTATAATGCAAAATCAGAATTTTAACAACGGCTTTTTTTAATGTTGAACAATCTTTTGCGTAATTACTTTATAAGTTTTTTCAAAGCTTTGTTTACTACAAAAGAATATAAAAATTCTCAATTCACAAAAAGACAAAACTGTTACCCATAATATCCTATATAAAAATCAAAAAGAGTAAATCATTAAAGGGATGTTGATTTTTATGGAAGCAAAAACTACTTTGGCTCGCAGACAGGACGCTGTTCAGGGCGATTTTATGCGGAAAATGCTCACAAACGCAGGTTGTCTGCTCTGTGGAATTTTGGTGTCACGGGGAGCGGTTCTCGGAAGCCTTGCACCGTTCGGGGCGTCATTTGCGGCGGCAGTTCCGAGAAAGTATCTTTTGTCATCACTCTTAGGCACGGCATTCGGCTATGTCCTGCTCAAACCCTCGGACAGCTTTCGATACCTTGCCGTTGTGGCGGCAATAGGCGGTCTGCGGTGGCTGCTCGGTGATCTTGACAAGGTTACCAAAAGCAAGGTCTTTGCTCCGCTTGTGGCATTTGTTCCGATTTTTGCAACGGGTGTTTCGTTGCTTTTCGTAAGCACAAGCACGCTGACAACCTTTGCCGATTGCGTAACCGAGGCGGTAATTGCAGGTGCGGCGGCATATTTTATCAGCACGGCATTGCACCTTGCAGGCGACAACAGAAGTTTTGAAGTTTTTTCGCAACAGGAAACCGCAAGCGTGGTTATGTCGGGGTGTATCCTGATTCTGGCTTTCGGCAGTATTGCGTGGCAGAATATCTCGCTCGGAAGAATTATTGCAATGCTCGTCATTTTGCTCTGTTCACGCTACGGCTCGGTTACGGGCGGTGCAATCAGCGGAATTTCAACAGGGGCGATTTTCAGCATTGCGTCAAGAGAGAACGGCTACATCTGCGGAGGTTTTGCATTCGGAGGGCTTATGGCGGGGCTTTTTTCACAGCTCGGAAAATTGGGTTGTGCGATTGCCTTTGTAATCTCAAACGGTGTGATGTGCCTTGCGTTCGGTTCACAGTTCGGAACACCGTCGGGTGTGCTTGTTGAAAGCCTTGCCGCAAGTGCGGTGTTTATGGTTCTTCCGAAAGAAGTCGGCAATGTGATTTCGCCCGTGTTTTCAAGCGACAAAAATACATCGCTCGGAGAGGCTCTGCGAAAAAATATTGTTATGCGACTCGACTTTGCCTCAAAGGCAGTAGGCAATGTGAAAAATGATGTTTCAAAAGTTTCCGAAAAGATGAAAAAGCTCTATTCGCCCACATTTGACGCTGTTTGTGAGGGTACAAGAAATGAAGTTTGCGAAACCTGCGGACTGAAAATGTACTGCTATGAACACAAGGGCGGTGTCACCCATGACGATTTTGCAAGGCTTGAAGAGTATCTTGAATCGAACGGCACAATAGGCGAAAGAGATGTTGAAAAATCTTTTGTAAAAAACTGCTGTAAAAAAGGCGAAATTGCCCGTTCAATGAACGCAAACTACCGTGAATATCAGTCGGCGCTTGAGGCACAACAAAGGATTACCGATGTGCGGAGCGTTGTTGCAGGGCAGTTTTCCGGAATCGGCGATATTCTCCACGATTTGGCTGATGAATTTCGCAACACAATGCGGTGCGATAACGAATCTGCACAACGGATAATCAGCGCCCTCACAAGCCTCGGTGCAATTGTTGAGGAGTGCATCTGCCTTGTGTCAAACGGCGGAAGAATGAGCGTGGAACTTACGCTCTCTAATAAGTCCGAAAAGCTTTCTAAGGGAGAGGTTATGCGTGAGATTTCACGCTGTTGCGGAAGAAGATTTGACCTTCCGACAATCAGCCGTGAGGGCAACAGAATCCGTATTGCAATGTGTGAAATGCCCGTGTTTGATGTTGAAATCGGAAGCGACCAGCACACCGCCGACAACGGTAAGCTCTGCGGTGACTGCATAAATTATTTCAATGACGGTTTCGGCAAAACATATGCGCTCGTGTGTGACGGTATGGGTACGGGTGGCAGAGCTGCCGTTGACGGCAATATGGCGGCGTCTGTTATGACAAGACTGCTAAGGGCGGGACTTTCAGCCGACAGCTGTTTGCAGATTGTGAACTCCGCCCTCATGGTGAAAAGTGAGGATGAATCGCTTTCAACGGTTGATGTCACAAGTGTTGACCTCTACACCGGCAAAACCACCTTCAAAAAGGCAGGCGCACCCGTAACATTTGTAAAGAAAAACGGCAGGGTAACGGTTCGTGAAATGCCGTCGCTCCCTGCAGGAATTCTAAACGGTATAAAATTTTCAACCGACACGGTAAATCTGACAACGGGGGATATGATTGTTATGGTATCAGATGGTGTAATTACGGGCGATGACAAATGGCTCGAAAAGCTTATTCGCACATGGAATGAGGGCAGTACCCAGGATCTTGCAAAGGCTGTTGTTGACGAGGCGGTAAAGCACCGTAAGGCCGACCGTGAGGACGATGTCACCGCCGTTGCAATCAGAATTACGGAGAACGGACATTGATTCAAATTAAGTTAAAAATTGAAAAACAGAAAATATAGCGGAGTTAATCGGACACACGCAAGTAAAGACACAGAATTTATGTAAAATAAAAAGAAAGTACCCGTTTGAGTACTTTCTTTTTTGGTGCGCCAACAGGGACTCGAACCCCGGACCGACCGGTTATGAGCCGGTAGCTCTAACCAACTGAGCTATTGGCGCGTATTCTGTTTTCATTTGACAAGATGTTTATGCAATGTCAAATATCGTAATCAGCTTACGCAAAAAATATTATATCAAACTTTCCTTTGATTGTCAATGATTTTTCTGCCGTAATATTCATTGTGGTTTTGCACAGTAAATTTAAATAAACTTACTTTTTACTTGTTCAAATCAACTGTTTGTGTTATAATTGCCTTATACGGACGGTGAAGATACACTTGACCGAAAAATAATTTGGAGGTTTTTAATATGGCAGAAATAAAAGCGTTCAGAGGAATGCGTTACAACACGGAAAAAGCAGGCGAAATTTCTCAGCTTTGCTGTCCGCCTTATGACATCATAAGCGAGGAACAAAGACTCGGTTATATCAGTGAAAACGAGTACAATATCATTCGGCTTGAGCTTCCGAAAGAGGGCGAAAACCCGTATCAGACAGCAAGAGAAATCCTTGATATGTGGCGGAACAGGGGTGTTCTTGTGAGCGAGGACATGCCTGCAATCTATGTTTATGAGGAAGAATTTACGGCTTACGGCGAACGCAAGAGCATCAAGGGTATCATCGCCCGTGTTCATCTTGAAGAGTTTGAAAAGGGAATCATTCTTCCGCACGAGTTCACTCTTTCAAAGGCTAAAGAGGACAGACTTAATCTTATGAAGGCAACAAACTGCAATTTCAGTCAGATTTATGCCCTTTATATGGACAGCGAGCATACAACTCTTGCAACAATTGATAATGAATCTAATAACGCACCAAAGCTTGAATTTACCGACGGTGAGGGTGTTACTCACAGACTTTGGATTGTTACTGATGAAAATGTAATCGCAAAGCTTTGTGCAGATTTTGCCGACAGAAAGCTCTATATTGCAGACGGTCACCACCGCTATGAAACCGCTCTAAACTATCGAAACTACTGCCGTGAAAACGGTCTTTCAAAGGTTGGCGATCCTTGTGATTATCAGATGATTTACCTTGTTGACATGGAGCATCCGGGACTTGTTGTATTCCCGACACACCGCCTTGTGCGTGATTTGCCGGACTTTAATGTTGAAAAAGTTCTTGACGGTTGCAGGGAATATTTTGATGTTACCGAAATGAACGGTACGGACAATATGGAAAGCGAGCTTGCAAAGCTCTATGACGAGGGCAAAAAGGCATTCGGATTCTATGTCGGAAACGGAAAATGGTACAGGCTTGTGCTGAAAAGTCTTGACATTATGGACAAGCTTCTTCCCGAATTGAGCGAACCGTCAAGACAGCTTGATGTTACCGTTCTCCATTCACTTGTGCTTGAAAGAATTTTCGGCATTGATAAGGAAAATATGGCAAATCAGATTAACCTTACATACACAAAGTTTTTCTCAGAGGCTGTTGAGGGCGTTGACAACGGCAAGTTCCAATGCTCGTTTGTGCTTAATCCGACAAGAGTAACCGAAATCCGTGATGTTGCCGCCGCCGGCGAAAAGATGCCTCAGAAGTCAACATATTTCTATCCGAAGATGATTACGGGCATGGTTATGAACGATATCGGAGTTGAATAATGAACGAAAAGATGCGTAGAAAAGACAGGGAAACCACCGAAGAAAGAGCCTATGAAATCCTTAAAAACGGTGAATACGGCATTTTGTCAACAATCGGTGAGGACGGCTATCCCTACGGTGTGCCTGTAAATTTTGCCGTTGAGGGCAACAAAATTTATTTCCATTGCGCTCCGAATTCTGGCTTGAAACTGAAAAATGTTGAATACAGCAACAAGGTTTCGTTTTGCACGGTTCAAAACAACAGAATTGACGGTGCAAAGCTGACTTCAAAATACGAAAGTGCGGTTGTGTTCGGTACGATTGCAAAATCGGTTAAAAACAAGAACAGAGGTCTTGAACTGATTGTTGAAAAATATGCTCCCGAATTTATCGAAAGCGGAAAAAGGTGCATAGAGAAATCGGGCAGTAGGACAGGCGTTTATGAAATCACAATCGAAAAAATCACGGGCAAGGAAAATAAATAGTTTATTTATAATTGTTTATGGGCAGAATATGAAAGAGGTGAGCATATGAAAATTCTTGTTGTTTTTACGGGCGGTACAATCGGCTGTGTGCGTAAGGGCGAGGTGCTTTCGCCCGACAATGAGCAGAAATATATGCTCACGCAGATGTATCTTGACAGGTACGGCGATGTTGATTTTGACACGGCTGAGCCTTATACCGTCCTCAGCGAAAATCTTGAGGGCTGTCACATGAACCGGCTTGCCGACTGTCTGCAAAGCTATGATTTGAACAGCTATGACGGCATTGTTGTAACTCACGGAACGGACACCCTGCAATACACCTCTGCATTTCTTGCTTATATTTTTGACGGCTTAAATGTGCCGATTGTGCTTGTTTCGGCAAATTATCCGCTTGATGACAGCCGTTCAAACGGCTTTGAAAATTTTGTCGGTGCGATTGATTTTATAAAATCAGGCAGCGGAAACGGTGTTTTTGTTTCGTATAAAAACGCCGATTTGCCCGTGACAATTCACAGAGCGTCAAGACTGCTTGCACATTCGGCATACAGCGACGAACTGCACAGCATTTTTGACGAAAGCTACGGCAAAATTCAGAACGGAATTTTTGTGAAGAATACCCGTTATAAGGCATTAAAAAGCGAGTTCGCTTTTGATGAAAGCGTCCGACTTTCGGATAACAGCAATGTGCTGAAAATTTCCGCAACGGTCGGTATGCAGTATCCTGAAATTACGAAAAATGTAAAAGCCGTTCTCCTTGAGGGATTCCATTCGGGTACGCTGAATACAGACGGCAAGGCTTTGAATGACTTTTGTCAAAAAGCAAAAGCAATGAATATTCCCGTATTTTTGACGGGTGCGTGCAAGGGCTTTTATTACGAAAGCAAGCTGAAATTTGACGGGCTTAATATAAAAGTTCTGCCTCCTGCATCACCGATTGCAATGTACATCAAGCTGTGGCTTTTGCCGAAAAGTGAATCTGACAAGGCTTTTTTGCCCTGTGCAGAAGATTTTTACGATAACGATTGACAATTTACAGATATAAAAATAAGGACAAATGACTTGATGACTGTCATTTGTCCTTTTAGGTTATTGTATAAAATTATTCGTCTTTGTTTTTATCTTTGAAATTATCTTCTGTGATGTTGTAGGTTGCACCGACAACTTCCTGAGTAAGATACTTTTCGTTTTCGGCAAGCTTTTCCGAACGGTTGTCTGCCTCCTCATTTTCTTTACCCGGCCATTTCTTGTAAACCACCTTGAGAAGAATAGGTGTTGCAAGCGATGAAACGATGATAAGAATAATAATAGGAGCAAAAAACTGCGGTGCCATAAGACCTGTGTCAAGTCCTTTCTTGGCAACGATAAGACCGACCTCACCACGGTTCATCATACCTACGCCGATTTTGAGCGAGTCAGGCATATTGAATTTGCAAAGCTTTGCCGTACCGCCGCAGCCGATAACCTTTGTCAAAAGTGCAACTGCAACGAGTGCAATTGAGAACCAGAGCATTGAAAGGTTGAAATCGTTAAAGCTTGTCTGAAGTCCGATACTTGCAAAGAATACAGGTCCGAAAATCATGTACGAGCTGACATCCATCTTTCTTTCGATGTACTGTGAATCCTTGATGTTACAGAGGATAATACCTGCAACATAAGCGCCTGTGATGTCTGCAATTCCGAAAAATTCTTCCGCACAATATGCACACGCAAAGCAGAGAACAAGACCGAAAATCGGAATTCTTCTTGAGTGCGGCCAGAGTTTGTCGAGCCACTTGAAGAGAAAATAAAGTGCAAAGCCGAGTATAAATGCAAGAACAAAGAAAAGTACAATGTTGATGCAAACGGACACAGGCTGAACATCGGGGCTTTTGAAACCGATTACAACGGTGAGAAGTACGATGCCGATAACATCGTCTATAATTGCGGCTGAAAGAATTGTTGTTGCAACCCTTCCTTTCAGGTGTCCCATTTCTTTAAGAGCCTGAACAGTAATACTAACCGAGGTTGCCGCAAGGATTGTTCCCATAAATACAGCCTCAAGCATCGCAAGGTCGCCTTCACCAAAGCCGAATCCAAGGTAAACAGCCGCACCGCCTGCAACCGAAACGATTACACCGGCAAACGCGACAAGCAGGGCAACAGGTCCTGTTTTGATAAGCTCTTTAAGATCCGTTCCCAGACCTGCCGAGAACATCAGCAAAATAACGCCGATTTCAGCCATACCTGAGATGAACCCGTCATACGAAACAAAATTAAGCATACAAGGTCCTACGATAAGACCTGCAATAATCTCACCCACAACCTGCGGTGCACCGAGCTTTCTGGCAACAATACCGAGAAGCTTTGCCGCAACAAGGATTATGGCAAGATTCTTCAGAATATCAAGTGTGTTAATTTCCATAACTTCTTTTTCGGACAGACTTCAAACGCCTCCTAAACGGCAGTCTGACCGACTCTCCTTTCTTTCTTATAAAACCGAATATATTCTATCACAATCGACAGCGATTTTAAATAAATATTTTGAAGTTCGACAAAAATCGCACTTTGCACAAATTAATGAATAATACAACTTGAAAAATATGCAAAAAGTATTTTTATGTATTATTGCTCTTAAGGGTTGGAATGCTTGCTTTTATGAGTTTTGTCATATGCTCGGAAATCACTGAAACCGATTCAATAAGTTCATCCGAATAATCGTTTGTGTTCTCCTGATTTTCAACAAAGGCATAGTATCCGCCGTAGATTGCGTAGTCAAGAAGTGTGCAGAATTTCTTATCGTTTATATATTCCGGGCAGTTCTCGAAAATCATATTTTTCAATGATTTTGAAAGCTTTACTATAAGATTGGGATGTTGTGACCGGAAAAAACCGTGTTTGTCAGTGCCTTGTTTTCGGTCATTGCACCCAGAAGATTGCGATAAAATTTTACGGGCTCGTCAATCATCATCTGCGGATTGCTTATGGTACTTACAATGCCGTCAACTACCTCGCTCTCAATTTTGTCCGAAAGGTCGAACATATCCTCATAATATGTGTAAAAGGTCGATTTATTGATGAGTGCTTTTTCACAAAGCTCCTTAACAGTAATTTTGCGCAGTTCTTTTTTTGAACGCAGATTTACAAATGCGTCAAAAATACTTTTCTTGCTTTTCATAACTCTTATGTCCAAAGATAATCACCTGATTTTAAAATTAGTCGGTTTTCCAACGAAAGTAGCGTAATTGTCGCTTGTTTATGCTTTCGTTATTGTATATTATAACAGTATGGGATAAGTGTGTCAAAAATAAAAATTACGGATGAAACACGCATTCCATGACTATTTTTTGGAACGATTTTCACAGCAACTGACAATATTTCAGACAAACCGACAAAATTATTTACATAAAAATCGTTTTTACCACTTGTATATTTGGTGAAAATATATTATACTATACTTGTATTATTGAAGAACTGCCTACAATCGCAGAAAAGAGGGTTACTATGGCTTTTAAAATTAATGACGAAAGAGCGCCGCTTGATCAGTTTTTACAGGGCGAATCTGTTCGTGCTTATGAATTTTTAGGCTCACACTTTGTGAACTGGGACGGCCGTCAGGGCGTTGTTTTCAGAGTATGGGCACCGAACGCATTGTCCGTTTCGGTGGTCGGTGATTTTAACGACTGGAACAATGACGCAAACTTTATGTACAAAATCTCGGACGGCGGCGTCTGGGAGTTGTTTATTGAGGGAATTCCAGAGTTTGCCTGCTATAAATATTGTGTCGAAACCCCGTGGCATGAGAGAAGGCTCAAAACCGATCCTTATGCTTTTCATTGCCAGACTCGTCCTGACAACGCATCCCGTGTTTACGAGATTGACGGCTACGAGTGGCATGATGAAAAGTGGTATGATTACAAAAAAGAGCATCCGCACAAGAATATGCCTGTCAATGTTTACGAGGTAAACGCAGGTTCTTGGCGTAAGTATGAGGACGGCAATGTTTTCAGCTATCGCAAGCTTGCTGATGAGCTTATTCCTTATGTTAAGAATATGGGCTACACTCACATTGAGTTTATGCCTCTTACAGAATATCCGTTTGACGGCAGCTGGGGATATCAGGTTACAGGCTACTTTGCCGCAACATCCCGTTACGGTGAGCCGAAAGACCTTATGTATTTTGTGGACAGATGTCATGAAGAGGGCATCGGCGTTATCCTTGACTGGGTTCCTGCCCACTTCCCGAAGGACGCACACGGTCTTGGCAGATTTGACGGTACAGGCTGTTATGAATATGAAGATCCCCGTATCGGTGAACACAAGGAATGGGGTACATATATCTTCAATTACGGCAGATATGAGGTAACAAGCTTCCTCCTTTCATCTGCAATGTTCTGGCTTGACAAGTATCATGTTGACGGTATCCGTGTTGACGCCGTTGCATCAATGCTTTATCTTGACTACAACAGAAAAGACGGCGAGTGGATTGCAAACGCATACGGCGGAAGAGAAAACCTTGTTGCCGTAGATTTCCTGCAGAAGCTCAACACAGTTGTACATATGTTCCACCCCGAGGCTATGATGATTGCCGAAGAAAGTACGGCATGGCCGAATGTTACACGCTATCCGATTAAGGATATGGGACTCGGCTTTGACTACAAGTGGAATATGGGTTGGATGAACGATATGCTTTCGTACATCTCACTTGATCCGTTGTGGAGAAATTATCACCACGACACACTCACATTCAGCATGGTTTATGCTTTTTCCGAGAACTTTATGCTCCCGATTTCTCATGATGAAGTTGTTTACGGCAAGGGTTCTCTCATCAATAAAATGCCCGGCGACTATGACATGAAGTTCAGCGGTGTGAGAGGTTTCATAGCGTATATGATGGCTCACCCGGGTAAGAAGCTTATGTTCATGGGCAGTGAAATCGGTCAGTTTGACGAGTGGAATGCAAACGAGGAGCTTGAATGGGACCTTCTTTCATTTGAAAAGCACCGTCAGCTTAACCTTTTCTTTGCTGAGGCAAACAAGTTCTATCGTGATGTTCCTGCCATGCATGAGAACGACTATGATTGGGACGGTTTCCAGTGGATTGCACTTGATGACTACAAGAACAGCATCATTTCGTTCCGCAGAATTGCTTATGACGGCAGTGAAATCATCTGCGTATGTAACTTCCAGCCTGTTCAGCACGATAACTATGTTGTCGGTGTGCCCGAATACGGTATTTATGAAGAAGTGTTCAACTCCGAGGCTGAAGAATTCGGCGGTTGCGGAATCAGAAACGAGGGCGAGCTCAAGGCTAAAAAGAAGAAAGACCACGAGCTCAACTATTCAATGGAAATCACAGTTCCGCCGCTTGCTGTTATGTATTTCAAGCTTAAAAAGAAGCTGGCTCTTCCCGTAAAGAAAAAGACTACGGCAAAGAAGGACGCCGCTCTTGCAAAGCTTAAAGCCGAAAAGGCAAAGAAATCGGCAAAGGCTGCTCCGAAAAAGGAAGATAAGGCAGAAAAAGTAAAGGTTGAGGCAAAGTCTGCAAAGGCAGAAGCAACCGCTGAAAAGGTTGAAAAGAAAGCCGAACCCGCTCCCGAAAAGCCCGTTAAAAAGGCAGTAAAAGCAGTTAAGGAGGAAACTCCTGCTCCTGCTGAGGTTGAGAAAAAAGCTGAAAAAACAGAAAAAGCTGAAAAAACAGAAAAAGCAGTTAAGGCTGAAAAAGTCGAGAAAGCCGAAACTGCCGTAAAGGCTGAAAGCAAAACCGTAAAAGCGGAAAAGCCTGCCGAAAAGAAAACAACAGCTAAAAAATAATCAAAATATTACAAATCATTTGTGCCGACGGATTTTTCTGTCGGCATTTTTGTTTGCCCGAAAACGCATTACATACAAAATTTTTGTAAAGTCTATTGTTATTGTGACCGTATTTGTGGTATAATCATTTAAATGCGGAATGCCGAAAATTGCCGTTTGAACGGAACAAAATTGTCGGCTGATTTTAATTTTGATTATTACGGAGAATTTTATATGAAAATCGACAACAAAAAGGCAAGAATAATTCTTGCGGTTATTATTGCGGTGAGCCTTGTCATAAGCACGGTTTATATGTTTTCAAAACAGGGCTTTCATGAGGACGAGCTTCTGACCTATAACCTTGCAAATTCCTCAAAACAGCTTAATGTTGACGGCGGTTGGAACAGTCCCGAGGATTTCAACGAGTATCTTGCCGTGTCGCCCGATGACAGATTCGACTATGCTCAGGTATATGAAAATCAGATTATAGATGCGTCGCATCCGCCTCTCTATTACGCACTTGTTCACACGGTCTGTTCGTTCTTTCCTGGTGTGTTCTCAAAATGGCTTGCCTATTCAATAAATGTGCTTGCCATGGCAGGCATTTTGATTATGCTTTATAAAATCGGACGGAAAATCACGGGCAACAACTTTTACGCCTTGATCGGTGCGGGGGCATATGCTCTGAGTATTGCGTGTATTACCACGACAATTTATCTCAGAATGTACGCAACGCTTACCTTCTGGGTGCTTGCGTTTGTTTATATGAGCATAAAGCTCTATGAAAAAAAGAACACCGTCGGCATAAAGGACTGCATTCTGCTTGCAGTTACAGTGCTTTGCGGTGTGCTTACCCAGTATTATTTCATCCTCTTTGCAGGACTTACGGGACTTGTTTTCCTTGTGTTCAAAATCAAGGAAAAGTGCGGTAAAGACCTTATTAAGTACATTATTGCGGCTGTTGTCGGTGCAGGACTTGCACTCTGCATTTATCCGTACATAATCTCGAATGTACTCGGAGGCAACCGTGGACTCAGTTCGCTTGATATGTCGGCGCTTGATATGATTACGGTTGTAACATATGTTTTCTACAAGCTTTGCACCTATGTTCAGATTCTTGCAAAGGATATGTTCATCAATCAGGTTTGGCTGCTCGGACTTTGTACAGCCGCAGTTATCGGATTCGGAATTTATTTCCGTTTTGTGAAAAAGGTAAAATTCCTAAAAAGGCGATGTTTGCCGTAGTTCCGGCAGTTTGCTATTTCATCGGCATTTCACTTGTTTCACCGTTTAACAGCGACCGCTATGTTATGGCGTCACTTCCGCTGATTGCGATGCTTTTTGCATTTTCATTCATCAGAATTTTTACACTTTTCAAAAATCAGAAGATACGACTTGCCGTGCCTGTATGCATTTTGCTTGCGTCAGTCACAGCGTTTGTTACGGTTAAGCCCTATTACACATACGGAAAAACAAATCTCTATGAGCCAAAGACAGACAACTGTATTTTTGTCGGAACTGCAATGCTTGAATGGAACAAGTGTATTGACAAGTTTATGAACTACGACAGCACAATGATTGTTCAGAGTTCAAAGTTCTCTCCGACTCTCGGTGATGAGCTTGAAGAATTTGCCGAAAAACGAGGAGTTATCACCAACGGAAAGGTTTCTTCACTTGCCGAGGCATTTATGTTTAACGGCGACACAAATAAGCAGGAAACCGACAGCATGGAAAAACTCAAAACGGACAAAAAGCTTGCGTCACTTGACGAGGTAACGGTTTATGTTTCCCGCCTTGCAGACAAAGATGATGTGCTTAAATACATAACAGAAAACACAAAATTTAAGAATTATGAGCTTATTCAGGCTGATTACAGCTTTGAAGATTTCTACAACTGGTACGACTATTTTGTTGAAACCGAGTCGTATTGCAATGTTTATCGTTTTTATTAACAGAGGTGTTTAAAATGAATTCGGATAAAATCGATCGCAAAAATTCTATCGGTGTAGCATTTTCGGGCGGCGGACTTCAAGGTATTGCTCACATCGGTGCTGTTCAGGCTCTTTATGAACTCGGAATCCATCCGCAGTATGTTTCGGGTACAAGCTCGGGTGCGGCAATGGCGGCAATCGTTGCAATGGGCTGCGATTCCGATGAAATGAAAAGAGTTGCCAAAAAGCATTGGAAAACTCTTGCCGAAATCGACAACGGCCTTATTTTTAAATCTCTTGCACAGCTTATTCTAAATAAAAAGATTCAGAAAGACGGCATCAAGTCGGGTGAACTGATTGAAGATGTTATCCGTGACATTATGAATGAAAAAGGTATAACAGGCTTTGAAAATCTTCCGATTAACCTTTCAATCTGTACGGTTGACACGCTTACAACCGATGAATGTATTTTTACAACCAAGGAAGAAAATCTTGAAAACGAGCATATTCACTACATAACAGGCGCTCCGCTTGAAACTGCTGTTCGTGCAAGTATGTCGTTCCCTGCAATTTACACAACCTGTCCCTATGACAAGTACAACTTTATTGACGGCGGTTCAAAGGACAATTTGCCCGTAAAAATTCTGCGTGATATGGGCGTCGGCAAGGTTCTTGCAATCGGCTTTGATATTATGACCTACAATCCCGACGCAGGCCTTGGCGGTCTTATTAAGGTTATTTGGCGTGCGCTTGATGTTTATTCAATTGACGGCACAAGAGAGTCAAAGAAAATGGCTGACCTCGCAATTGATATCAAGAACGAAAACACACAGCTTTTCTCAATGGACAGCGTTGACGAAACCATTCAGGAGGGCTACGATGCGATTATGGCTCACAAAGACGAAATTTTAAAGGTTTTCGGTGAGCAAAACAGTGCGGAATAATTAAGATTAAAGAGGACTTCTTTTTTGAGAAGTCCTTTTGATGTAGATGAAACGAGGATTTTATGTTAAAACTTTTGAATAAAACCCGAAAGGTATCGGGCAAAATGTCTGTACCAAAACAAATTATGACAACATTCTTTGCTCTGCTTTTTTGGCGGTGGCATGGGAATTGTCGCAAAGTTTCTTGATTTGAACAGACTGCCGAGTTTTTCTCGATTGGCTTGATTTGTCAAACTTTTTGGGCAGAACGGCACCGTGGATTTTTATCGCCGTGTGCCTTGCCGTATTCAGCAAATCACCCTTAAAAGCAGGAATTAATGTTTTTGCGTTTTTTGTGGGAATGTTAATAGGGTACTATGTGTGGACAAGTGTTTTTTGCAGGCTTTTATCCCGATATTCCGTACCTTATGAGGTGGCTGATTCTTGCTGTTGTATCGCCGTTTTTGGCATTTCTGATTTGGTATGCAAGGGGACGGGGTGCGCTTGCAATCGGAATTTCTTCCGTACTCATAGCAATATTCTGTTGCTTTGCATTTAATCTCAACTTTGCCGATTTCAGAATTCTGTACTTCCCCGAATTTATACTTTGGCTTGCAAGCATCGGAATTTTGTTCAAGGATGTAAAACAGAGTGCATTTTCTCTGCTGATTTCAATTCCCGTTGCCCTTTCGCTTGAATACACGGGACTTCTCACAATTATCGGCATTGGTTGATATTTTTAAATCTCTGTTGTATAATCTAAGTGCAGATTATTTGCATCTCTAAAGTGATGTAAATAATCATAGAAATTCAAAATGTGAAAAAAGTAAAAAAATTTGCAGGAGGGTGATTTTTGTGGATATCAGCGTTGGCGACAGAGTTGAGATGAAAAAACAGCACCCATGCGGCTGCAAAACCTTTGAAATCCTGCGTGTGGGAATGGATTTTAAGATAAAATGCGAAAAATGCGGCAGAGAGGTTATGGCGCCCCGTGCAAAGATTGAAAAAAATATTAAAAAAATTTTGACGGAGTAAGATATATATGTTTGAAAAAATCGAAATATTTGACAAAAGGTACTCCGAGCTTTCCGAAAGGCTCTACCAGCCGTCAGTAGCGGGCAATCCCGAGGAATATCAGAAAATTATGAAGGAAATCAAGTCGATTGAGGAAATCGTTTTGACCTACCGTAAATACAAAGAGGCTGTTCAAACCGAAAAAGACAGCCTTGAAATTCTTGAGGAAACAAGCGACAAAGAGCTTAAAGAGCTTGCTCAGATCGAGCTTGACGAGGCTAAGGATAATATCAAAAATCTTGCGGAAGATTTGAAAATTCTGCTTTTGCCGAAAGATCCGAACGATGAACGGAATGTTATCGTTGAAATCCGTGGCGGTGCAGGCGGTGAGGAATCGGCTCTGTTCAGTGCGGTTCTGTTCAGAATGTACTCGATGTATGCCGAAAAGAAGGGCTTTAAAATCGAGATTATCAATGCCAATGAAACCGAAATCGGCGGTTACAAGGAAATTTCCTTTATGATTGAGGGCGAGGGTGCATACTCACGCTTTAAGTACGAAAGCGGTGTTCACCGTGTTCAGCGAGTACCCGAAACCGAAAGTCAGGGCAGAGTTCACACATCGACAACAACCGTTGCGGTTTTGCCCGAGGCAGAAGATGTTGAGCTTGAAATTGATCCGAATGACCTCAAAATTGACACCTTCCGTTCAAGCGGTGCAGGCGGTCAGCATATCAACAAAACAAGTTCCGCAATCCGAATCACTCACTTGCCCACAGGTATGGTAGTTGAGTGCCAGGATGAGAGAAGTCAGTACAAGAACAAGGACAAGGCTCTTAAAGTTCTCAAAAGCCGACTTCTCAAGGAAAAACAGGACAAACAGGCGAGTGAAATTGCCGAAAACAGAAAAATGCAGGTAGGTACGGGCGACCGCAGTGAGCGAATCCGCACATATAACTATCCGCAGGGCAGAGTAACCGACCACAGAATCGGTCTTACCCTTTACAAGCTTGAAGAAATTCTCAACGGCAACCTTGACGAAGTGATTGACGCACTTGTTGCCGCTGACAGAGCCGAAAAGCTCAAAGAAAGTATGGAAAAATAATCCGGTGATAATTGTGAAAACATTGTTGTTAAAAAATACAGAGGAAGATATAAAAACCGCAGCGGAGTTGCTTAAAAACGGCGGTGTTGTAGGAATCCCGACCGAAACAGTTTACGGACTTGCGGCTGACGCACTCAACCCCGAGGCCGTAAAGAAGATTTTTAAAGCAAAGGGCAGACCCGGGGATAATCCGCTGATTGTCCACATCTGCGATTTTTCCGATATTGAAAGACTTAACCTTGTGACGAAAATCCCTGACACGGCAAAAAAGCTTGCCGATGCGTTCTGGCCGGGACCGCTCACGATGATTATGAAAAAGTCGGATGTTATTCCGAATGAAGTTTCGGCAGGACTTGACACGGTTGCAATCCGTTTTCCGAGCCACAAAACCGCACAGGCGATTATCCGTGAATCGGGTACGGTTCTTGCCGCACCTTCGGCAAATATTTCGGGCTCCCCCAGTCCGACAACCGCACAGCATGTTATGAACGATATGGACGGCAAAATCGACGCTGTTCTTGACGGCGGTGCAAGTGAGGTAGGTCTTGAAAGCACGGTAATCACACTTGCAGGAGATGTTCCGAGGGTACTTCGCCCGGGCGGAATCACGGTTGAAATGCTTGAAAGCGTTCTCGGCAATGTTGAAGTTGATGATGCGGTTTTGCACAAACTTGCAGACAATGTTAAGGTTGCAAGCCCCGGTATGAAGTACAAGCACTATGCGCCAAGGGCGAGAGTAATACTTCTTAATTGCAACGATGAGCAATATATTGATTATGTAAACAAAAAGGCGGCAAAGGGAGTTGCGGCACTCTGTTGTGACGAGGATATTCCGCTTTTGAAAACTCCCGTTTTCTCTCTCGGAAAACGAAACGACTATACAAGACAGGCTCACACGCTTTTTGACGAGCTTCGCAGAATTGATGAGGACGACAGCGTTAAGGTTGTATATTCAAGACTGCCAAAAACGAACGGCGTCGGAATGGCTGTTTACAACCGACTTATAAGAGCGGCAGGCTTTGAGGTGATTGACCTTGAACAGAATTAAAATTGTCGGTCTTACGGGACAGAGCGGTGCGGGAAAAAGCACGGTTTCGGCATATTTTGCCAAAAACGGAATGTGTGTTATAAATGCTGACGAGATTGTAAAAAATCTTTACACTCCCGATTCCGTATGCTTAAAGGCTGTTTCGGGTGTTTTCGGTCAGGATATTATCCTTTCTGACGGCAACATTGACAGACCGTTGCTTGCCAAAAGGGCATTTTCAAGCAGAGAAAACACACATTTGCTCAATTCAATTGTTCATCCGTTTGTTACATATGAATTTATGCAGATGGCGAAACAGGCTCAGACAGACGGCAAAAGCGTTGTGATTTATGACGCTCCTCAGCTTTTTGAAAGCGGTGCCGATGTGTTTTGCGACCTTATTGTAAGCGTTACCGCTAAAAAAGAAATAAGGCTTGAGAGAATCTGCAAAAGGGATAACATTGACATTTCCCGTGCAGAGCTAAGAATGTCTGCACAGCTTGACGAGGAATTTTTCAGAAGTCACAGCGACATTGTCATTGAAAACAATTTTTCTATAGAGCAAGTCGAGCTTGCCACACAAAAGGCGGCAGAGGCTATTAACAACCTGATGAGGTGATAGGATGCCCCAATCAAGGCGATATAAAAAGAAAAAAAGTGCAGGAAAGGCGATTTTGGCATGGATAATTGTGCTTGCAATTCTTGCGGCGGCAGTATTTGTGTTTGTTTCGGTCTTTTACGAGGACACAAAGAAAAAGCTTGATGAGATGAATTATCCACGCACCTACAGCACATATGTTGAAAAAGCCGCCAAGGATTATGACCTTGATCCTGCGTTGATATATGCCGTAATCCACACGGAAAGCGGCTTTGACCCGAAAGCCGAATCGGGAGTCGGAGCAAAGGGTGTTATGCAGATGATGCCATCGTCCTTTGAGTGGCTGCAGGAGCAAAGAGGTTGTGCGGGACAGTACACCGAGGATGACCTGTTTGACCCCGAAATCTGTATTGATTACGGAAGTTATCTTTTAAAATATTTTTACGATTATTACGGCACGGAACGCTCGGCAATTGCCGCATATAATGCCGGCTTTGTTGTAAGCGACTGGCTCAACGATACTAATTACAGTTCGGACGGAAAAAATCTTGATTCCATTCCGTATCCCGAAACAGAGAATTATGTTGACAAGGTTGAAAGTGCCAAGGAAATGTATATAAAACTTTATTATTCACAATCTAATTAAGTGCAGAGATGTTCCGATGCCTTTGGCGGCGGATTTCAAAATAAAATGGTTTTGCCGTGTTTTACGGCACAGAAAGGACGGTTATTATGGCTGAAGAAAAGTCAGAGACAACTTTATTAAAGGAAAAAATTATGATGACCGAACCGAAGGGCGTTAAGGCTCTTTCGGAGGAAGAAATTAAAAAGGCAGACAGCTTTTGCGATGGTTACAAAAAGTTTCTTGATAACTCACCCGTTGAGCGTGAGGCTGTTCGCTATACTGTTGAGCTTGCAAAAAAAGCAGGTTTTGCAGAGTATGAGCAGGACAAAGAATATAAGGCCGGCGACAGGCTTTATTATGTAAACCGTGACAAGGCTGTTGCTCTTGTTGTAATCGGTAAAAACGGTGTTAAGAACGGTGCAAGGCTTGCAATCGCTCATATTGATTCCCCGAGAGTTGACCTCAAACCGAATCCTCTTTTTGAGGCAAACAATCTTGCTTTCTTTAAGACTCATTACTACGGCGGTCTTAAAAAATATCAGTGGACAACAATTCCGCTTTCACTTCACGGTTCGGTTGTAAAGCTTGACGGTACAAGAGTTGACATCTGCTGGGGCGATGATGAGAACGAAAGCTGTTTCTGCATTACAGACCTTCTTCCGCACCTTGCAAGGGAGCAGGCGTCAAAGCCAATGGCAAAGGCAATTGAGGGCGAAAACCTCAATGTTATCCTCGGCTCTCGTCCGTATGATGCAGACAGCGACGAAAAAGACCTTGTAAAGCTCAATGTAATGGCTGTACTCAATGAGAAGTACGGTATCTGCGAGGGTGACTTCCTTTCAGCTGAGCTCTGCCTTATCCCGTCTTTTAAGTCAAGAGATATCGGCTTTGACAGAAGTATGATCGGCGGTTACGGTCACGATGATAAGGTTTGTGCTTATCCGGCTGTTATGGCGGCTCTTGATGTTGAAATGCCCGAGCAGACTTGTATCACATATCTTACAGACAAAGAAGAAACAGGCAGTGACGGCAACACAGGTATGCAGAGCGACTTCCTCCGTTTCTTCATCTATGACCTTGCAAAGCAGGACGGTGTTGACGGCTACCGTGTTCTTTCAAAAAGCACCTGCCTTTCTGCCGATGTAAATGCCGCATTTGATCCGACTTATGCGTCTGCATATGAGGCTAACAACTGCTCATACATTAACAACGGTGTAATTATTTCAAAATACACAGGTCACGGCGGAAAGTATGACACATCAGATGCGTCTGCCGAATATATGGGAAAAATCAGAGCTATGCTTGTAGAACAACGATATTCTCTGGCAGGTCGGTGAACTCGGCAAGGTTGACGGCGGCGGCGGCGGAACAATCGCAAAGTATGTTGCCAATATGAATGTCGATGTTGTTGATCTCGGCGTTCCCGTGCTCTCAATGCATGCTACCGTTTGAAATTGTTCCAAGACAGATGTTATATGGCATACAGAGCATTTTTCACTTTTTTGATACAAAGATTAATTCGGAAAAATACAAAAACACTTGATTTTGCACCGAGTTGTGATATCATACTACTTGCGGCTGATAAAGGCCGCATATGCGCCGGTAGCTCAGCTGGATAGAGTGTCTGACTACGAATCAGAAGGTCGGAGTTCGAGTCTCTTCCGGCGCGCCAAGAAAACGCACTTGTGTAAACAAGTGCGTTTTTCAGTTATATTCGCCTGTCGGCGAGTGATATTGCTGTGCAGTGATATTCGGTCATACCGAGTGATATTGCCTGCGGCAGTTTTAAAGCGAATATAATATCACCGAGAGCGAAAGCGAGCGATAACACATTTATATCACGCCGAGTTAAACGAGGCATATCACCGATAACTTTACAGACATTCGGCTTTGTGATATATTGTATTTTGGGTGATGATTGTGTCTGAAAGTATTTTACGGAATAAATCAAAAGAATTTGCAAAACAGATTGTATATATGTGTCGTGATATCAAAGCAAATGCAAGAGAATCGGTTTTAACTAATCAACTTTTGCGTTCGGGAACAAGTATAGGTGCAAATATTCACGAAGCACAATATGCGCAGGGTAAAAAGGATTTTATCTCCAAGTTGGAAATAGCACAAAAAGAGTGCTTTGAAACTGAATATTGGCTGGAACTTCTTTTTGAAACAGGATATATATCCGAAACCGTATATAAGCCATTGCAAAATCAGTGCGGCACAATCAGGAGAATGCTGATTTCATCGATCAATACAGTAAAGAAAAACGATAAATGAAACATATAAACAGTCTAACGCTGTAAGCGTTTCTGATGATTAAGTTTATCTAATCCTTTACACCTTAAAACTCAGACCTCATCCTTGTACAATAAACATTATCTTTTAAAGAATGTAGATTAAATTTTGTGCAAAGTATGCATAAAATGAAAATTATTGTGTACAATGGCTTAAAAAAATAGATTATAAAGGCTATTTTCGGCATTTCTACTCTTTGAATTTGGAGCAATTTGTGATAGAATGTACATAAAGTGGTTACAAATAGGTAACAATCACTTTGAATTCAAAAAAAGGAGTGTTTCTTTGCGAAATGTTTTAAAAAGTGTTTTTAGCAAAAAGGTTTCTGCGGCAGTTCTCACGGCTGTAATGCTGTTTGTGTCGGTTTTCTCAATGTCGATGATTGCGAGTGCGGCATCGTTCTCACCGAGACTGTCTGCCCCGAGTTCAAGTAACAAATATTATTACAGTAATTTAAATGTTTTTTATAAGTATGGTTACGGCATGCCTAACTGTACAGCATATGCCTACGGCAGAGCTTATGAGATTCTCGGTTCTGAGCCAAAGCTTTCATGGAACAATGCCGAGCAGTGGTACGGCTACAACAAGTCTAACGGCTACTATAAGTACGGTCAGACTCCAAAGGTCGGCGCAATTGCCTGCTGGTCATATGACAATGGCGGCGGTCATGTTGCTGTTGTAGAAAAGGTTGAAAACGGTCAGATTACATTTTCTAACTCTGCATGGAGCGGTAAGAACTTCTACCTTTCCTATGCAAGCACATCCGACAAGAATGCCGGCGGTAACAGCTGGTGGAATTTTCAGGGCTACATTTACCTTGGCGATTTCAGCGGCAGTACAAGCACTACTCAGGCTACAACCAAAAAGGTAACTTACACAACAGGTACATATAAAACAGATGTTGATGATTATCTCAAAATGAGAAGCGGTGCGGGTACAAGCTATTCATCTATAGCATTTGTTCCGAACAATGTTACTCTTAATGTAACAAAGGTTTCAACAGCCGGCGGTTACACATGGGGTTACACCTCGTACAACGGCAAGACAGGTTGGGTTGCTCTTGATTTCTGTGCTTTTGTTTCTTCATCAACGGTACAGCCAACAACAGCAAAACCTACTGTACAGCCTACCACAGCCAAAGCCACGGTTCAGCCGACTACTGCAAAGGCAACTGTTCAGCCGACAACAGCCAAGGCTACACAGCCTGCAACAACTGTTCCTGCTGCAACAGTACAGCCTACTACGGTACAGGCAACAACAGCTCCTGTAACTACACAGCCGAGCAATGACAACAACAATGATACTCCGTATATGATCGGCGATGTAAACCTTGACGGTCATGTCAATGTTCTTGACGCAACTGAAATCAGCAAGTACATTGTTTCAATTTCAACACTTTCTGATGTTCAGAGAGAACTTGCAGATTACAATCATGACGGTGAAATCAATGTCGTGGATGCCACAGAAATCCAGAAACTTGTTGTCGGTAACAACTGATAACAACAAAACAGAACCAAAACACGCTCTGCAAAACCCAGAGCGTGTTTTTGTTTGGAACTTTTATAACAAAGAAGGGTATGCGAGGATGCATACCCTTTTTGAGTTTAATAAGTTTAATATTTAAGCATTATGTCAACGAAAAATTCACCGTTATTGTTGCCTGCATCAAAAATTCCGTCATAGACTTCGGTTATGCTCTTCATGGAGTGAAGTCCGATGCCCTTGCCCTGATGCTTTGTGGACGAATAAGTTTCGCCGTCCATTTCCAAAGGCTTGCCGTAGTTGTTTGTTGAAACAATGTACAAACAGTCACCTTTTATTTCGGAAGTCAGGTTAAAATATCTTTTGCCTTCTTCTACGGTACAGCAACCGTCAATTGCGTTTTCGAGTATGTTGCCGAAAATACTGCAGAGGTCAACATCAAGAATTCTCGATTTGTCGGGCAAATCAATCCGCCAGTTAATGTCAACATCGTTCTCAATCGCCTGCTGACGGTAGTGGTTGAACAAAGCATTGAGTGCGTCACTTTTGCAGATTCGCACAGGTGCTGTTACAGTCAGCGAATTTTCATACTGGGCAATGTAGTCTTTCAGCGCCGAAAGATTTCCTTCATCTGCAAGTCGGCTCATAACATGAACTGAATGTTTAAAATCATGCCTTGCTTTTGAGGTGTATTTTATGTACGACTGCAACGATTCTGTGTAACTTTTCTGAATTTCAAGAATGTTGTTTCGTTCTGTCAGTTTTGTTTTTTCCATAGTAGTCTTGCTGAAAATGTAGAATAATATGAATACTATAAGATACAATGCAAGCTCAAATATTGTAATGACGAATCCTTTTGCATAAACCTTTCCAACACGAATATTTGCGTAGGAAATCGGTATGGTATAGATGGTTGACGCCATAAGTGCAATGGGCAAAATTGAAAACAAATACCACACCTTGCCGATATTTATGTTGTCAATCATCCATGCATAGTATTTTGTAAGCGGAACAAGCGCTCCCATTGCCGCAACCGAAAGCCCCATTTGAATCAGGCTATATGAGGTGTTAACTCCTCGTGAGATTTCTTCCTGAAAAAATGAGTTGATAAAATATGCATACAGCGAAAAGAATGAAATCAAACAGCACACACT
>ENA-OQKQ01000060-OQKQ01000060.1-human-gut-metagenome-genome-assembly--contig:-NODE-60-length-44041-cov-3.238489_pt1 | contig 44041 bp, 41 predicted proteins | sample MGYA00242651_ERZ504803 | MGnify/ENA primary metagenome ERZ504803 (study PRJEB26092, sample SAMD00036380) | human gut metagenome | host: Homo sapiens | study: EMG produced TPA metagenomics assembly of...
GGGAACTGGATGGGGTCGATGCCCTTTGCCAGCAGGGCGTTGGTCTCTTCATCAAAGCAGGAGGAGTCGGTGTCCTTGGAAGATTCGGGTGGCCTCGGATAGCCAGCGGACTGTCGATGTACACCGGGAAGCAGCCGTGGCCGGTGATCAGATTTTTTCCTTTATCTCGCGGATGAAGTAGAGCAGTTCCTGGGTGCGGCCCACTGCAAAGCTCGGGATGACCACATTGACCGCCGCGGTCGAAGGTGCGCTGCAGGATCTTCGCCAGCTCTGCCACATAGTCGGGCCGCGGGCCGTGGCTGCGGTCACCGTAGGTGGACTCCATAAAGACATAAATCCGCGTCCTTCAGATTACGTGGGATCTTTGATGATAGGCTGGTCGAGGTTGCCGATGTCGCCGGAGAAGACCAGCTTTGTGGTCGCACCGTTCTCCGTCACCCATATACTCGATGCTGGACGAGCCCAGCAGATGGCCCACATCCACAAAGCGGGCTTCAATGCCCGGTGCAAGCTGGAAGCGCTGCTCATAGGCCTTGCCCACAAACAGCTTCATGGCTGCTTCAGCATCCTGCACAGTATACATCGGTTCCACCGGTTCTGCGCCCGAGCGCTGGCCCTTGCGGTTTTTCCACTCCGCTTCAAATTCCTGAATATGGGCCGAGTCCCGCAGCATGATGCCGCACAGCTCCACCGTGGGGTTCGTGGCATAGATCTTGCCGCGGAAGCCGTTGCGCACCAGCAGCGGCAGCATACCGGTATGGTCGATGTGTGCATGGGTGGCCAGCACCCAGTCGATCTCGCCGGGTGCCACCGGGATGGGCTGGTTCTCGTATACGTCCTTGCCCTGCTCCATGCCGCAGTCGATCAAAAAGCGCTGCCCAGCCGCTTCGATCAAAGTGCAGCTGCCGGTGACCTCATGGTTCGCGCCCAGAAATGTGATCTTCATAAAAACACCTCCGGCTTTATTTCTTCTGTATCCTTAGTATAGCATATTCTAAAGGTACACGCCGCACAAATCGCATGGCTTTTCTCAGGCATTTTGCCGAAAGGTTGAAAAATTTTTTATACAATCTTGACAAACCACCCCTTTCTGTTATAAACTTAAACTTGTATGACGTTCGTTCGTATTTTATGAGTTTTAATAATAGAGAGGTTGAATTTTATGGTTCGTAACGATTTGCGCAACGTTGCCATTATCGCTCACGTTGACCACGGCAAGACCACCCTGGTGGACGCAATGCTGCGTCAGAGCGGCGCATTCCGCGATAATCAGGTCGTGGCTGAGCGCGTCATGGACAGCGGCGATATCGAGCGTGAGCGTGGCATTACCATTCTGGCCAAGAACTGCTCCTGCACCTACAAGGGTGTCAAGATCAATATTGTCGATACTCCGGGCCATGCCGACTTTGGCGGCGAGGTGGAGCGCGTGCTGAAGATGGTCAACGGCGTTCTGCTGCTGGTGGATGCCGCCGAGGGCTGCATGCCCCAGACCCGTTTTGTGCTGCAGAAGGCTCTGCAGCAGAACCTGAGTCTGGTGGTGGCCATCAACAAGATCGACCGCCCCGATGCCCGCATCAAGGAAGTCATCGACGAAGTTCTGTACCTGCTGATGGATCTGGGCGCTACCGATGAGCAGCTGGACTGCCCCATGCTGTTCTGCTGCGGCCGTGATGGCACCGCAAGCCTGGACCCGGATGTGCCCGGCACCGACCTGATTCCCCTGTTCGATACTCTGCTGAGCACCATCAAGCCGCCTGAGGGCGACCCCGAGGCTCCCTTCCAGATGCTGGTGTCCTCTGTGGACTACAACGACTTTGTGGGCCGCATCGGCATTGGCCGCATCCAGAACGGCGTTGCCAAGGTGGGCGAGGAAGTTGTCGTCTGTGACTGGCACAATCAGGATCTGAAGATGCGCGGCCGTCTGACCAAGCTGTACGACTTCCAGGCCAATGGCCGTCAGCCGTGCGATAATATCACCGCCGGCGATATCGTGGCATTTTCCGGCCTGCCCGACGTGACCATCGGCAATACCCTGTGCAGCCCCTCCAATGTGGAGCCGCTGCCCTTCGTGAAGATCAACGATCCTACCGTTGAAATGACCTTCTCCGTCAACGACAGCCCGCTGGCCGGCCGCGAGGGTAAGTATGTTACCAGCCGTCAGATCCGTGACCGTTTGCAGAAGGAACTGCTGAAGGATGTCGCTTTGAAGGTGGAGGATTCCGCCACCACCGATTCCTTCCGCGTTATGGGCCGTGGTGAGATGCACCTGTCCATCCTGATCGAGACCATGCGCCGTGAAGGTTATGAGCTGCAGGTCTCTCCCCCGCACGTTCTGACCAAGGTCATCGACGGCAAGACCTATGAGCCTATGGAGCATGTCGTCATCGATGTGCCCACCCAGTATCAGGGTGCTGTCATGACCGGTCTGGGCCAGCGCAAGGCTATCCTGCAGCAGATGGAATCTCTGGGCACCGATCGTGTGCGTCTGGAGTTCCGTATGCCCAGCCGCGGCCTGTTCGGCTACCGCAACCAGTTCCTGACCGATACCCACGGCGAAGGCATCATCAACCAGATCTTCGACGGTTACGATGTCTGGGCTGGCATGATTGCCAACCGCTCCACTGGTTCTCTGGTCAGCTTTGAGACCGGCGAGGCTGTCACCTACGGTCTGTTCAATGCTCAGCAGCGCGGCACCCTTCTGGTGGGCGCTGGTGAAAAGGTCTACGAGGGCATGGTCATTGGCTACACCGCTTCCGGCGAGGATGTGGATGTCAACGTCTGCAAGACCAAGCACCTGACCAACACCCGTGCATCCGGCTCCGATGATGCTCTGCGCCTGATTCCCATTAGCAAGCTCAGCCTGGAAGGCTGCCTGGAATTCTTGGCACAGGACGAGTTGCTGGAGGTCACTCCTGAAAATCTGCGCATCCGCAAGCAGATCCTGAACCACGAGCAGCGCATGAAGGCCAAGAGCAAGCTGAAATAAGCCTTTCCTTCTTTTATAATATGTACTTTACCGTCCTGCAGCGTTTCAAAACGCTGCAGGACGGTTTTATTTTGCCAAAAATGATTCATTTTTTAAAAAAAGGCTTGCAAAAGGCATTCTTATGCGGTATAATATCTCTCGCAGTCACAAATGTGATCTGCCTCTTTAGCTCAGTCGGTTAGAGCACCTGACTGTTAATCAGGGTGTCGCCTGTTCGAGTCAGGCAAGAGGCGCCAGAAGAAAAGGCAATGTTCCACAGAACATTGCCTTTTTTGTTTGTCCCATACTACACCCTTTTTCTGTACAGCCATGCAGTCGTGTTTCTCCTCTGTTTTTTGGGCTTCTCTGTCCAAAAAGCACAGCATTCATGCGAAAAAAGCATCAAGCATAATGATTTCTTAAAATTTGACTACTTGAAGAAGATGTCACATTGTGGTATACTGCTTATAAGCTTTGGGAATTTGTATCTGTTTTTCCAAAGTCCGGCACACAGATCAAAGGGTAGGTGCTCCCTTCTTTTGATAGCAGCCGACCGGTGTTTTGTCATGGTTCTCCGCAGGACAGGACAAAGCACCGGCCTCTGTGCTGTTGTTTCAGGCTCCGGCTCTTTTCACGTTGTCAGATCTGCGGCAGGCCGCTTCTTCAAAACGCCTGCCGCTGTTTGAATAAATTTGTATATGATCAAAGGAAGCATCTATGCGTTATACCTATGTCCGGCAGCACGACACCACTGACTGTGCGGCTGCCTGCCTCGCAATGGTGTGCCTCCATTACAAAAAGGAAGTTACCATCACCCGCCTGCGCGATATGATGGGTACCGACCTGAAAGGCACGAACCTTGTTGGTTTGCAGAAAGCCGCTAATGAGTTGGGTTTCACCACTGCAGCGGTTCGCGTAGACCGTGAAAATTTCCTCAGCGATTTCTCGCTGCCCTGCATTGCGCAGGTCATCACCGATCAGGGTCTGGCCCACTTTGTGGTCGTCTTTAAAAAGACCACCATCAAAGATGACGGTGAGCGTCGTCGGCACATGCTGAAAGAAGCCGAAGCCGCCAAGGAAGATGAGAAGAACGGCAAAAAACACAAGTGCAAGGATTACGTCGTGATCGGCGACCCTGGCAGTGAGCTGAAAAAGATCTCTCTGGATGAGTTCTACAAGAACTTTACCGGTGTTCTGCTGCTGATGAACCCCACCTCGGAGTTCAAGGGTGGTAAGATCGAAAAGGGCGGCATGTTCAAGCGTTACGTCGACCTGTTGCTGCCCCAGAAAAAGCTTTTTGCCTATGCGATCCTGAGTTCTCTGATCGTTACGATCCTGGGCATTGCCTCCTCCATGTTCAACAAGATCCTGATGGACGAGGTCTTGCCATATGGCCTAGACAATCTGCTGGTCACGTTGATCCTTGTGTTCAGCATGGTCAGCATCACCAATACGCTGGTGGGCTTTGTCCGGCAGTGGGTTCTGATCCACCTATCCATCAAGATCGATATTCCGCTGATGCTGGGTTACTTCGGGCATATCTTCCGTCTGCCCATGAAGTTCTTTGCCACCCGCAAGACTGGTGATATCACCACCCGTTATTCGGATGCAAACACCATCAAATCCATCTTTACCAGCATTGCGCTGAGCCTGATCATGGATATCTCGATGGCCATTATCACCGGTATCATCCTGTTCCGCATGAATGCGATGCTCTTCTCGATCTCGCTGTTCATGGCTCTGGTCAGCATTCTGCTGGTGCTGATCTACAAGCAGCCTTACAAAAAGATCAACGAAGAGACCATGGTGCAGTCCGCTGCACTGAACAGCCAGATGATCGAAAGCCTGCGCGGCATTGAGACGGTCAAGTGCAACGCCAACGAGGATACCGAAATGGAGAACCTCGAGCGTGAGTACATCAAGAGCCTGAAGATCAGCCTGCGCTCCAGCAAGATCAGCACCACGCAGGGCCTGATTTCCTCCTTCATTTCCACCGGTTTCAGCATGCTGACCACCTATGTGGGTATCAGTCAGGTTCTGAAGGGTGAGATGACACTGGGCGGATTCATGGCCTTCAGCACGCTGTCCTCTTACTTTACTTCCCCGCTGAGCAACCTGATCGGTCTGCAGATGCAGATTCAGGAGGCCAGCATTTCCATGAAGCGTCTGGGCGAGATCATGGATTATCCCTCCGAGACGGTCGGCGACGAAGACCGCACCGATCTGGACAAGGTGGAGGGCGATATCGAGTTCAAGGATGTCACTTTCCGTTATGGCAACCGTGCCCCTGCACTGGATCACATCAGCTTTACCATTCCGGCCGGTAAAAAGGTCGCGCTGGTGGGCAGCAGCGGCAGCGGCAAATCCACGATTACCAAGCTTCTGCTCAAGTATTATGAGCCGGAAGATGGCGAGATCGACTTGAACGGTGTGAATCTGGCTGAATACACCAACGACTCTGTCCGCCGCGCAATTTCTTATGTGCCGCAGAACGTTGAGCTGTTCAGCAAGACCATTTATGATAACATCCGCGTTTCCCGTATGGACGCTACGATGGACGAAGTTAAGGAAGCTGCCAAGAAGGCAGATGCTCACGACTTTATCCGTCATCTGCCCCTGCAGTATAACACCTATCTGGAAGAAGCAGGCAACGGCCTGTCCGGCGGTGAAAAGCAGCGCATTGCGCTGGCACGCGCTTTCCTGAAAGATTCCAACCTCTACATTCTGGATGAATCCACCAGTAATCTGGACTTTGCTACGGAAAATCTGATCTTCAACATGATCTACGATCAGCTTGCAGATCGTTCCATGCTGATCGTAGCTCACCGCCTGTCCACCGTTCGTGACTGTGATCTGATCCTTGTGATGGATCACGGCAAGATCGTGGAACGCGGCACGCACGATGAGCTGCTTGCCAAGGAAGGCAAGTACTACGAGCTGTGGAACATGCAGCAGGGTATCTACCGCAGCAAAAAGGCAGAGCCCAAGCAGTCTGTCATGCAGGCCGTGGTGGAAGAGGATGACGACGGTGAGTCGATCACCTATTGATGTGTTGCAGCCGGGTGCGTACCCGGTTACATATGAAAGGGAGTCATTCATGATGGATAGCTTGATTTGACATAGTTTTGCTGTGTCAGATAAAAAAGAGCTAGAAAGACTTTCTGTTTAGTAGAAGTAGATGGTGTTATCCTGAACAGGCCCCGCCTGCTCAGGTAACTATGCCTCACTATGGTGTGCCCGGAGGCAAAACGCCTCCGGGCACATTTTATTTGCAAGATCCCTATTACTTTTATAAGTAGTAGGCGATCGGGAGCGGAGAGGAAGCTGCTCTCTGCAGCGGTTTTCTCCCCTTTCTCGATTGCCTATTACTGCCTCTTCTGAGGTAAATCTGAAAAGGAACCGAGGTATTCAACATGAAAGAGATCAAAGTAGCCGAGAACAAGACCCTGAAGCTCACCAATGTGCTCTCCCGTGAGATCCATCCGGAAGAGATGGCCAGTCTGCCCGTGGTGCTGACCCAGATGCACAACTTTATCAAGAGCAACAACGCACAGCCTATTGGCCCCATTGTGCAGGCCATGGTGGTTGGTGAGGACCGTCAGATGCACCTGTACATGATGCAGCAGGCTACCCAGTTCATCGGCCAGATGGAGCAGGACTACCATATGGATGCTGTTCTGCGCGTGAAGAACTGCCTGTATGCCCACTACACCGGCCCCATGCCCGAAAGCCAGCTGGCTTCCTACAAGCTGCAGGTCCACGCTTTTGAGAATGAGCAGAAACTGACCGGCACCTCCTATACCATCTATGTCAATCAGGATGAGGATGATGCCGTGGTCGATGTCTTTATGGAGACCAAGTAATTATGACGATTAAAGTTCAGAACCTTTCGGATCTGCAGGACCGCCGCATCATGATGGAAAAAAAGCTGCCACCTTATGGCTACGCTTTTGTCATTCTGGTGGGCATCTTTATGGTGTTCCTTCTGGTGTGGAGCACCCAGACCAACCGCATTTATGTCAGCCAGAACGCAGGCACCGTGCAGGCCAGCAACAAGACCTACATCATGTCCAGCTACTCCGGCTCCATCACCGAGCTGTATGTCTCTGAGGGCAGCTATGTGAACGAGGGCGACCTCGTGGCCCACATCAAGAGCACGGATATCGACATGCAGCAGGATAACTTGGAAAGCCAGCTCAAGATCTACCAGACCCAGCTGGATCAGTACAACAAGCTGCTGCAGTGCGTGCAGGATGATACCAACTACTTCAGCGAGACAAACCCCGAAGATCAGCCCTACTACTATCAGTACGAGACCTACAAGAGCCAGGTCTCTCAGAAGACCTTTGATGCCACGGCCTATCAGGCTGCCGGTTACTCCGATGCTCAGATCAAGACCATGATGGAGCAGAGCCAGAGCGAAGTAGAAGCTCTGTACTACTCCACCATGCAGTCCATCTCCCAGAGCATTACCAGCGCACAGAGCAACGTGGACAACGTTCAGGCTCAGCTCGATGCCTTGAACACCGGTGCCAACGATTACTACATCTACGCCCCCACCTCCGGTGTGATCCACATGGATACTCCTTACAAAGAGGGCATGGTGCTGAGCGCAGGCTCCCCGCTGGCCACTGTTGCCAGCGAGAACGACGATCTGGAGATCGTTGCCATGGTCACTGTGAATGACCGCCCGCTGCTTCATGTGGGTGACCCGTGCAAGATCGCCATTACCGGCCTTTCGGAGTATTCCTATGGCACCCTGACCGGCACTGTAACGGCCATTGACAGTGACGTGACGGCCAGCTCCAACGCTTCCTACTATAAGATGACCATTAAGCCCGATGCCACTTATGTGGTGAGCCGCAGCGGCGACAAGGTGGATCTTTCCAACGGCATGAGCGTTACTGCCCGCGTGGAGTACGATCAGGTCACCTATTTCGAGTACGCAATGGAAGCCCTGGGCGTTCTGTTCCGCTAAACCGGAGCTGTGCTGACTGCTAGCCGCCGTTATATCACCCAAAGAGGTACACTTACTATGAAATCAACCGCAAAAAAACTGGCCGTCTGTGCGGCAGCGCTCTGCCTGCTGGCCTGCGGCACAGCTGTGTCTGCGGCCGCAGCAAGCCCTGTCTCCGGCCTTGCCCTGAGCGGCGTTGCCATGCCGTGGGATCAGGACGTGCCTGCCGAAAGCATTGAGGCCGGCAGCTATACAGCCAACATGCTGCTGGGTTCCTCTCAGCAGCTGTCTCCTGTGGTGCGTCCGCGCAACTCTACCGACTCGGTTGTCTTTATCTCGGACGATACTTCCATTCTGACTGTGAGCAACTCCGGTGTCGTGCAGGCTGTGGGCGTAGGCACCACCCGCATCACCGCTGCCGCAGGCAACCAGATCTGTGCCTACACCATCGTTGTCTCCATGGATTCTTCCATGATCGTTACCGAGATGGACCTTTCCCTTTCCTCCAACACCATCTATGTTGGCAACTCGGTCTCGGCACAGCTGCAGGTGCGGCCTACTTCGGCTTCCAACTATGCCACCGTCGCCCTGACCTCTTCCAATGAGAAGGTCGCCACGGTGAACAATTTCGGCCGTGTTACCGGCATTGCCCCCGGCACCGCCACCATTACCGCTACCTGCGGTTCGGTGACTGCTACCACCAATGTCACGGTCATGAGTATTCCCAACTCCAGCACCGGCACCGCCAGCACTGGTTCTTCCAACAGCGGTCAGGTCGTCACGGTGAATCCTTCCTACGTTGTGCTCAAGCCCGGTGCCACCCGCACCCTGACCGCCAGTGTCAAGCCTTCTTCCGCTTCCCAGAAGTTCACCTATAAGTCCGCCAACAGCAACATTGCCACGGTCAGCCCCAGCGGCGTGATCACGGCTGTGGGCACCGGCGCTACTTCCATTACCGTTTCCAACGGCACTGCATCCGCCATGGTCACGGTCATCGTCAACCGTTCGGCTGCATCTTCTTCCGATAATTCTTCGGACAGCAGCTCCACCGAACCGGATAACGATACTCCCATCGAGATCGATCCCGTTGTGCAGGCCATTCAGGACAGCGAGGACAACGAGATCGTTTTCACACAGGCCGAGGTGCCTACTGTGACCGGTGATATCCTCAATGCGCTGCGCACCACCGGCAAGACCCTGTGCGTGGTGGGCGATGGCTACACCATGCAGATTGCAGGCAGCGGTGTCAAGAGCACCACCAGTGAGCTGGACACCATGCTCATCCTGACTGAGTCCGATCAGGGCATCGAGTTTGAGCTGGACAAGGGCAAGGCTCTTCCCTGCTCGGTGCGCATCGATCTGGATGTGAGCACCTATACCCGCCTGTATCTGTACAACGCCGTCTCCAACAAAGTGGCAGTACCTGAACAGCTACACCGACGGCATCATCACTGCCGATACTGCAGGCCGTTATCTGCTGACCAACCAGAACCTGAAATTTGCCAATATCAACTGGACCTTCTTCATTGCCGGTGTGTTGTAGTGGTTCTGATCGGCATTGCATATGTTGTGCTGAAAAAGCGCTACTGGTTCTGGTAATTTTTCAAAACCACTCTTTCATGAAACAGCAAGCCCCTCTCTGAGTGTGATATGCTCCCCCTAGAGTAGACAGAGTAAAACAAAAACTCTGCGTACTCTGGGGGTATTTTTTATGTCAAGAAAGAACAATCACTTTTTGCACAAAAAAATTCGCCGTCTCCTTGTGGAAACGGCGAACAAAAACTTATATTATTTCTCTGTCTACCTGACGGAGCGCACATCAATGGAACGCCTGGGCTTTGTTTGCATTATGATGTCTGCCTTCGTTACTTCTCAATGGGCTGCGAGGGCTTCCAGTCCTTGTAGTTCTCGTAGCGGCTCTCGCGGATCTTGGTGTGGGACCAGATCTCGTCCGCCGTGGGCTGCCAGTTGGCTGCATAGTTCTTGCACTTCTCGCACAGGTGCTCCACGCTCTCCGGCGACTGCAGGTCGGTGCTGTGGGCACCGGTCTCGTGCACCATCTTCTGCAGCAGTTCGGGGTTTTCCAGCATCGGGCAGGGACGCAGATGGTTCTTGTTGAAGGGCTGGCCGTTGTGATAAGCCATGAACAGCGGGCTGTGCAGAATTTCCAGAATGCTCTGGTCGTGGATATTGGCATTGGAGTAGTGGATGAACACGCACGGCTCTGCGTCACCGGCAGAGTTGATGTGGAAGTAGTTGCGTCCGCCGGCAATGCAGCCGCCCACGAACTCGCCGTCGTTCTGGAAATCCATCGGGTAGAACGGGATATCGCACTCTTCCGAGCGCAGATAGCGGATGCGGTCGATCATATATTTGCGCTGCTCCGGGGTAGGCATCAGTTCCGGTGCTGCCTCGTTGCCCACGGGCATGTAGTGGAAGTAGAAGCCGAAGTGTGCGCCCTTCTCGCACAGGAAACGCATGAACTCATCGTTGGTAACAGCTTCGATATTATCGCGGGTGTAGCAGATGGACGTGCCGAACACGATGCCGTGCTCCTTGAGCAGATCCATAGCATGCATGACAGCGGCATAGTGCCCCTCACCGCGGCGGGCATCGTTGGTCTCCGGGGTGCCCTCGATGGACAGCATGAAGGCAATGTTGCCCAGACGCACCACCTCTTTGCAGAAGGGCTCATCGATGAGGGTGGAGTTGGTGTAGATGGCAAACTGCACATCGTTGTGCTTCTCGGCCAGCTTGAGGATATCAGCCTTGCGCACCAGCGGCTCGCCGCCGGTCAGCATGTACAGGTACACGCCCAGCTCCTTGCCCTCGGTAACGATCTTGTCCATATCCTCAAAGCTGAGGTTATTCTTGTGACCGTATTCACCGGCCCAGCAGCCCACGCAGTGCATATTGCAGGCGGAAGTGGGGTCGAACAGGATCAGCCAGGGGATGTTGCACTGATACTTCACGCGGTTCTCGCGGATGGTCTTGGTGCCGCGGAAGAAAGCCTCGTAGCCCAGATTCAGCGCCATAGTGCGGGCCACGTTGGGGTCGGTCTGATCCAGCACACAGTTGATGAGCTTGGACCACTTGCTGTCGGGGTCGGTCAGGGTCTGTCTGGCGTGTTCGTAGGCTTCAGCGCTGAACGAACTGCCATAGAACTGCTTTGCAACATCCACCAGCTGTCCCACGGTTTTCTGACGGTCTTTATCGGCATGAGAAAGCACCACGTCCACCATTTTACCAACGGCAGCACGCTGCATTTTATGAGTCAGGCTCTCAACAGAAGTATTCATTATCCTTTTCCTCCAAACGGTATTTTTCGGAAATCTCTTTTTCTATTTCTATGCCATTACTCTACCATTCTATCCCACAAGTTGCCATAAACAGAAAAAGCGCCGTGATAGAAAACCCATCACGGCGCGGATTATGATAAAATTTTGTCGTTCTTCCGGTTCAACCGTCCTGTTCCAGATGGATCTTATTGCTGGCAAGGCGGCATAACGCGCGGCGCAGATCGCCCTGCAGCATCCGTCCCATACGTTCTACCATCACAGCGGGCTCGGTCTTCATATCCCGGCGGATCCATTCCAGCACCACGCCCACCAGCGCATATTTGTAAAAATCCACCACAAACTGCTTGTCATCGTCCTGCACGGTGATGTCGCGGCATTCGCGATCCGCAAATTCCTTCAGCATGGGGTCCAGAAGCTTGTACAGATACTGCTCCACCTGTTCACGCCCCACAGAGCGGTATACGTTCAGCACCAGTGTTTTGTTATCCCGGATCTGGTGCAGGATGTCCAGAAATGCTTCGGTCCATGTATCAAAGCTCTGGCAGCCTTCCATCGCCTTGGTTGCATCTTCCGTCAGGATCCAGTCCACCAGATCGTAAATATCCTTGAAGTGGTAGTAAAAGGTCATGCGGTTCACGCCGCAGTCCTCGGTGATATCGTTGATCGTGATCTTATTGAGGGGCTTTTCCAGCAGCAGCTTTTTCAGCGATGCTTCCAGTGCCCGCTTCGTTGTTTGTGACACAAAAACCTTCCTTTCCCAACCGTAGAAATTTTTCCCGCTGCGTACGGCGATTGGCAGCTTCGTACATTATAATACCGCAAAAGTCGTTCCGATTGCAAGCATTGATTCTGTCCATTTTGTAAACAAAGAATGCCTTCCTGCGTTTTCACTCCGGCAGTTTCTCGCTTCAAGAGCCGTTTCTCATCCCCAAACCCCTTCCGGCGGTGTGAAATGCCTGCAAAAGCGGCTTCTTCCGGCAAAAAAGCGGAAAAGGCCCTTGATTTTATATCCCTCTACGCTTAGAATGGGAGCAGACGGCTGTGATTGAAGTGCCGTTTTGAGGGAGGGTACAAACTATGATGGATACCATTGGTTTTCTGGGCTGCGGCAACATGGGTGGAGCTATCGCCCGTGCCGTCTGCAAAGCTGTTGACCCTAAGAAGGTTTTTTTGGCAAACCGCACTGCGGCCAAGGCACAAGCACTGGCCAAAGAACTGGGCTGCAAAACAGCCACCAATGCCGAGGTGGCCGGTGACTGCGACCTGATCTTTCTGGCCGTGAAGCCCCAGATGATGGAAGCACTGCTGGAGCCGCTCAGATTCACGCTGGATGAGCGCCCCAGCCGTTTTGTGCTGTGCAGCATGGCAGCGGGCCTTTCGATCGCCCGCATTCAGGAGATGGCCGGTGAGGACTTTCCTGTGATCCGCATCATGCCCAACACCCCGGCTTCTGTGGGCGAGGGTATGATCCAGTACTGTTCCAGCAATGTCACCGCTGAGGAAGAAGAAGCCTTCCTCAGGATCATGGCTCCTGCGGGCCGTCTGGACGCCGTGCCGGAAAGTCTGATCGATGCCGCCAGCTGCGTTTCCGGCTGCGGCCCGGCATGGGTGTACCAGTTTATTGAGGCTCTGGCTGATGGCGGCGTGGCCTGCGGCCTGCCCCGCGCCAAAGCGCAGGAATATGCCGCGCAGATGGTTCTGGGCAGCGCAAAGCTGGTGCTGGAAAGCGGAAAGCATCCCGGCGAACTCAAGGATGCTGTGTGCAGCCCCGGCGGCAGCACCATTCAGGGCGTGCGCGTGCTGGAAGAGCACGGCCTGCGCGGTGCGGTGATGGATGCCGTGATCGCCTCGTACAATAAGACAAAGGAAATGGGAAAGGGTTAAGGATATCATGCGCATCGTTGTAAAAGTAGGCACTTCTACTCTGGCATACGCCACCGGACGGCTGAACATCCGCCACACGGAACAGCTGGTCAAGGTGCTCAGCGACCTGAAAAACGAGGGCCATGAGGTCATTCTGGTGTCCTCCGGTGCCATTGGCATGGGCGTGGGCAAGCTCTCACTGCCAACCCGCCCAAAGGACACCACCACCAAGCAGGCCTGCGCCGCTGTGGGCCAGTGTGAGCTGATGTACACCTACGACCGGCTGTTCAACGCCTACAATCACACCGTGGCGCAGATCCTGCTCACCGGCGTGGACGTGGAGCACACCGAACGCCGCGTGAACTTTCAGAACACCCTGTCCCGCCTGCTGGAGCTGGGTGCCCTGCCCATCATCAACGAAAACGACACCGTTGCCACCGATGAGATCACCTCCATTGGCGACAACGACACGCTGGCGGCCATTGTGGCCTGCTGCGCCAAGGCTGACATGCTGGTGCTGCTGAGTGACATCGACGGCCTGTACACCGCCAATCCCCACACCCACACGGATGCAAAGCTCATCCCGCTGGTGGAGGAGATCACCCCCGAGGTGATGGCTCTGGCCGATGGTGCCGGTTCGGCCCTTGGCACCGGCGGCATGGCCACCAAGCTGCGCGCTGCCCGCATGGTAACGGGCAGCGGTGCCGATATGGTCATTGCCAACGGCGCACACCCCGGAGCTTTTGTACGACATTGCCGCAGGCAGATCCGCAGGCACCCGCTTTGCGGCCCGCAAGGAGGACTGAACACATGACCACACAGGAAATTCTGGAAGCCGCCCGCAGCGCCAAAAGTGCCCTTGCGCTGGCCGATAACACCGCCCGCAACGCGGCCCTGCTGGGCATGGCAGATGCGCTGTGCAGCGCAGACGATCAGGCGGCCATCCTTGCCGCCAACGCCGAGGACATGGCTGCTGCCAAAGGGCACATCAGCGATGTGATGCTGGATCGTCTGGCCCTGACCGCACCGCGCATTGAAGCCATGGCGCAGGGCATCCGCGAGGTTGCCGCCCTGCCCGACCCGGTGGGCCGGGTGCTGAATCGGGTGGAGCGCCCCAACGGGCTTGTCATTGAAAAGACGGCTGTACCCATGGGTGTGATCGCCATTATCTACGAGAGCCGTCCCAACGTGACCAGCGATGCCGCTGCCCTTGCCATCAAAAGCGGCAACGCCTGCATCCTGCGCTGCGGCAAGGAGGCATGGCGCAGTGCTCATGCCATCGTCACAGCCCTGCGGCAGGGCCTGAAAAAGGCCGGTCTGCCCGAGACAGCGGTCTGCCTGATCGAGGACACCACCCACGCTTCTGCCAACGCTCTGATGACCGCTGTAGGCTATGTGGATCTGCTGATCCCGCGCGGCGGTGCCGGGCTGATCCGTGCCTGCGTTCAGAACGCCAAGGTGCCCTGTATCCAGACCGGCACCGGCATCTGCCATATCTATGTAGACGACACTGCCGACCTTTCCAAAGCTCTGGACATCATCGAGAACGCCAAGGCCAGCCGCCCCAGCGTGTGCAACGCCGAGGAAGTGTGCCTTGTGCACTCTTCCATTGCCGGGCAGTTCCTGCCCCGTCTGGCCCAGCGGCTTGGCCCGGACCGTATTGCAAAGGGTCTGCACCCGGTGGATCTGCGGCTGGATAAGCGCGCCGCCGCCATAATCTCCGGCACCCCTGCCGGAGAAAAGGACTTTGACACCGAATTTCTGGACTACATCCTCGCGGTCAAGGTCGTGGACAGCGTGGAGGAGGCCATCGGGCATATTGCTGAGCACTCCACCGGCCACAGCGAGGCCATCCTGACCCAGACACAGGCCCATGCCGACCTGTTCACTGCCGCAGTGGACAGCGCCGCCGTGTATGTGAACTGTTCCACCCGCTTTACGGATGGCGGTGAATTCGGCCTTGGGTGCGAAATGGGCATTTCCACCCAGAAACTCCACGCCCGTGGCCCCATGGGACTGGCCGAGCTGTGCAGCTACAAGTATATCATCCACGGCAATGGTCAGATCCGCTAAAGCCCGCTGAACCTACCTTTCCAGTGCGGAAATCGGGAGTGAGCGTTTTCTCCATAATATTCATAATTTAGAAACGAAACTGAAAAGCTTTTTCCGAAACAGGCTGGTGCGATTTGCGCCAGCCTGTATTTTTGTTTATTCCCATGAAATGTTCTTTCAGTAAAGACAAAAGCTGAATTATGTTTTCAATCTGCCTTTCCTATTTGCCCACTGATATAGATGATTGTATCCCAGTTTTCTCCAATTCTTACAAAGTAATAGTCTTACTTTCTCCATTTTGTTTTGTAAAAAGTACAAGGCCCCCCTTGACAGCCCCTATTTCGATGCGGTAAAACTATATTGGAAAACTTGATAACGATTTCACTTCATTTCACTTTCCAATGAGAAAGTTGTTCGTCACACACAACACTATACTTGGAACAAAGGAGAGAGCAATATGACGATCGCCATTCTTGCACACGATTCCCGCAAAGAGCTTGCACTGCAGTTCTGCACTGCTTACAGCGCCATTTTGTCCAAAAACACAGTCATTGCTACCGGTACCACCGGACGGATGCTGGCGCAGACTACCGGCCTGCCCGTGCACTGTTATCTCTCCGGGCGCTTGGGCGGTGTGCAGCAGATCACTTCCCGCATTGCGTGCGACGAAGTGGATCTGGTGTTGTTCTTCCGTGACCCGCTGAAAGCGGATGCCGCCAGCATCACCGAGCAGAATCTGCTCCGCCTGTGCGATATGCACAGCGTACCCATTGCCACCAACATTGCCACCGCCGAGGTCTTGCTACGCGGTATGGATCAGGGCGACCTGGACTACCGCGAGGGGATGCATCCCGCTCTTGTGGAGCCAATGCCCACCATGCAGCGCCACGCCGTGTGATGAATCGTGTATAGAGTATCGGGAAAGAGACAGCGCCGCAGGAAACTTCCTGCGGCGCTGTTGTTTTTTGTTTTGCTTTTATTTCAGTAAATCCTGCAGCTTTTCCAGCCGGCGGACGGCTTCGTCCAGCACATCGGTGCCGCGGGCAAAGTGCATCCGGATCAGATGGTTCACCGGCTCCCGGAAGAAGCTGGAGCCAGGCACAGCGGCCACGCCCACTTCCCGGATCATCCACTCACAGAACTGCAGGTCGGTCCAGCCCTTGAACTGAGGCAGCGCCAGAAAATCGGAAATATCGATCATCACAAAATAGGTGCCCTGCGGAACATTGTGCTTCAGCCCCACACGGTCCAGTCCGGCCAGAAAATGATCACGCTTTTCGGTGTAAAAGGCCTGCAGCTCTTCGTAATAGCTGGCGGGCATCTCCAAACCGGCCACAGCGGCCTCCTGCAGGGGTGCAGCCGCACCCACAGTGAGGAAGTCGTGCACCTTGCGCGCGCCCTCAATGACCTCTGCGGGTCCGATCAGATAGCCCAGACGCCAGCCCGTGATGGAGTAAGTCTTGGAGAGCGAGTTGCAGGTGATGGTGTGCTCAAACATGCCGGGCAGGCTTGCCATGCAGATATGCTCTGCCGGCGCATAGATGATATGCTCGTACACCTCATCCGTCACCACAAAGGCATCGTACTGGATGGCCAGCTTTGCAATGGCTTCCAGCTCGTCGCGGCGGAACACCTTGCCGCAGGGATTGGAGGGGTTGCACAGGATCAGCGCCTTGGCACCCTCGGCAAAGCCCTTTTCGATCAGGCTGATGTCAAACTCATAGGTGGGCGGCACCAGCGGGATATAGATGGGTTCCGCGCCCGAAAGAATGGCATCGGCACCGTAGTTCTCGTAGAACGGTGAGAAGATCATCACCTTGTCGCCGGGGTTGCAGATGGTCATCATGGCGGCCATCATGGCCTCAGTGCCGCCGCAAGTCACGCAGATCTCGGTGTTGGGGTCTACTTCGTGGTGCAGGGCAGGGCTGGTCTTTTTTGCCAGCGCCTCGCGGAAGTTTTGCGCGCCAAAGGTCACAGCGTACTGGTGCGGACCTTTGTAAGCCGTTTCAGCCAGAGCGTCCAGCAGCTGCTTCGGCGGTCAAATCCGGGAAGCCCTGCGAGAGGTTGATGGAGTCGTACTGATTGTTGATGCGGGTCATGCGGCGGATGACAGAATCCGTGAAGGTACCCACACGGTCACTTAAAACAGGCATGCGCTCTCCCCTTTTCAGCCCTTAAAATAAGCCTTCTGGATGGCCAGCAGCACGCCTGCACGGCTGGCAGCAAAGTTCAGACCGCCCTGCAGGTAGCAGGTGTACGGCTCACGCAGCGGGCCGTCGCAGGAAAGCTCGATGGTGCTGCCCTGTGTAAAGCTGCCGCTTGCCATGACCACCTCATCAGTATAGCCCGGCTCCGGAGAAGGTTCCGGGGCGGCATAGCTGTCCACGGGGCTTGCAGCCTGAATACCCTGACAGAAGCCGATGAGCGCATCCGCAGTGCCTGCATCAAAGCAGGTGACGATGTCGTTGTGGTCGTCGCAGTAGCGCGGCACTGGATTCTTGCCCAGCAGCTCCAGCATACACTGGGCGTAAATGGCGGTCTTGATGGCCTCGCACACCACGCCGGGCGCGTAGTAGAAGCCCAGATACATATCACGGGGCGTTTCCAGCGTGCAGCCCAGATCCTTGCCGAGACCGGGCGCATTCAGGCGGTAAGCGCACAGCTCCACAAGGTCTTTGCGGCCCGCAATGTAGCCGCCGGTGGGAGCGATGCCGCCGCCGGGGTTCTTGATCAGGCTGCCCACCACAAGGTCTGCGCCCATCTGACAGGGTTCCTGCGTCTGGGTGAACTCGCCGTAGCAGTTATCCACAAAAATAATGATGTCCGGGTTTGCGGCGCGGGCGGTATCCGCAATTTTTCGGATCGTTTCCAGATCAAAGGCATTGCGCTGCAGATAGCCGCGGCTGCGCTGGATGTGGCACACCTTTGCACCGGGGGCCTTTTGGGCGATCAGGTCATAATCCGGGGTGAAGTCGGCTTTCAGCGGAGCTTCATCGTACCGGATGCCGTAATCCATCAGGGTGCCGGTGCCCCTGCCCTTGCCGTCCAGACCGATCACACCTTCCAGCGTATCGTAGGGACGGCCGGTGGCAGCCAGTAGGGTGTCCCCTGCCCGCAGCAGGCCGAACAGCGCCACAGCCAGCGTGTGGGTGCCGCTTTGGAACTGGCTGCGCACGAGGGCGTCCTCTGCGCCCATCACCTCGGCAAAGATCTGCTCCAGCTTTGCGCGACCGGTATCCCACAGGCCGTAGCCGGTGGTGCCCAGCATATCGGTGGAGGACATCTGGGTATCCGCAAAGGCTTTCAGCATTTTGAGCTGGTTAAAATCGCGGATCTCCTCCATATGGCGGAAGTAGGGCTGGCACAGCTCCATAGCCTTTTCGTCCAGCGCCAGAACTTCGGGTTTGTAATTGAAAAAGTGGTTCAGCATTGACATTATAACGGTTCCTTAATTTTATAGATTTTATAGAGCGCAGGCTTTCTGTCGGAATGACTCCTTCAGCCGCACTTCGTGCGCCAGCTCCCTCAGGGAGGGAGCTCCTGACGAAACCAGAACGTTTCACTTATGCAGAAAGCTTTTCCGTCCTGCCAAAGGCTCCCTCATTGAGGGAGCTGGCAAAACCGTCAGGTTTTGACTGAAGGAGTTTGTTCATATCTTGCATATTCCCCCAGCTTTTCAAAGCCAAGCCGGGTATAAAAGTGCACCCGCTCCGGGCTGCAGAGAAACACCGGGTGCTCCCCCTTGGCGGCAAGCTCGTTCGCCATCTGCACAATGAGCCGCCCGCCGATGCCCTTGCCCCGCAAAGGCTGGGCTGTCTGCCCGCAGGCCATGTAGGCCTGCCTGTTCGCAAGGGCATAGGCCCCTACCGTGCAGATCGTTTCACTTCCCTGCTGCAGCGCCCACACAAGAGCTTTGCCGCGGGTGCGCTTTGTGCAAAGCTCGGAGTAAAAGTCCTCCTGCTTTGCCGTATCCGCCGGGTAGAGCGCCCGTGCCACATCCATGGCAGAGGGTTCTCTGTCAAGGGTCAGTCCGGCCCAGAGCGTCTCGTCTGCAGCGGGCAGCGGCAGAGCCTTGCCGGGTGCAAGGCCGAATACAGTCAGCGTTTCAGCTTTGCACCACCCGGCAGGCGGTGGGCATTCGTTTTCGTCTAAAATGATGCTCTCACACCCGCAGAAAGCCAGAAAGCTGGCCAGCTCTTCCGGGTTTGCGTGCCCTGCTGCCCATGCGGTACTGCCGCTGAGTTCCAGCGCCAGTGTAGGTCCTGCGTAGAATCGCCACGGCTGGCTTTTGCTAAAAAGGGCAAGATCCAGCGGCAGGGTCGCCCCCAGCACCCATTTCCCCCGGCAGGCATTTAAAAAGCGGGCGCGGTGGGCTTTTGTGCTGACCTGCGCGATCACTTCAGCTCGTTGACGATCTTCTTGAACTCGCGGCCGCGCACCTCAAAGTTGGGGTACAGGTCAAACGATGCGCTGGCCGGGGACAGGATGATGATGTCACCGGGCTTTGCGCAGGCACGGGCCAGCTCCACAGCGTGCTGCATGTTGTCGGCATGCTGGATGGGCAGCTCTGCTTCGTTGAAGTTCGGGTCCTCGCGCACAGCCTTTTCGATGCGGGGGCCGGTGGCACCCATCAGCACAAGGTTCTTCACGTGGGCCACCACTTCCGGTGCCAGCGGCTCATAAGGAATGTGCTTGTCGTAGCCGCCAGCGATCAGAATGACCTTCTGGTTAAAGCTGCGCAGACCGGCAATGGTGCGCGTCGGGCTGGTGCCGATGGAGTCGTTGTAGTACAGCACGCCGTCCAGCGTGCGCACCGGCTCAATGCGGTGCTCCACACCGGTAAAGGTGCTGCCCACCTTCTGGATGGCTTCCACGGGCACCTCGCCCCACACGGCAGCGGCAGCAGCCAGCAGGTTTTCAATGTTGTGCAGGCCGCGCAGCTTCACGTCCTTCTGGGCCAGGAAGGGGGTCACAACGCCATCCTCGGCCATGCAGAGCATGTTGTCCTCCTTGCGCAGGAAGGCACCGTTGTCGGTATCGTGCAGGCGGGTGAACCACACCTGCTTGCCCTTGCAGTCGGACTGCATGGAACGGCTGATCTCATTCTCATAGCCCAGCACAGCGCGGCAGGGCTGCTTCTGGTACAGCAGGATGTTGCGCTTGGCATCAATGTACTCCTGCATGTCCTTGTGGTGGTCCAGATGGTTGGGGGTAACATTGGTCACCACGGCAATGTTGGGGCTGGAATGCATGCTGATGAGCTGGAAACTGGAAAGCTCCACCACAGCCACATCCTCGGGAGCCACCTCAGGCAGCATGGGCAGCAGAGCTGCGCCGATGTTGCCGCCCAGATGCACCTTGCGGCCTGCGGCCTCGTAGAACTTGGAGATCAGGGTGGTGGTGGTGGTCTTGCCGTCGGAGCCGGTCACGGCTACGATCTCGCAGGGGCAGAAGTCGAAGAACAGCTCCACCTCACTGGTGACCATGGTGCCTGCGGCCATGGCATCCTGCAGGGGCTTTTCAAAGTAGCCCACAAAGCCCGGGGTGCGCATGATGATATCCTGACCCTTGAAGCCATCCAGATAGTTTTCGCCCAAGCTCAGGTCGATGCCCAGCTCCTTGATGGTTGCAGCGTAATCGCCAAAGTCCTCCACGCTCTTTTTCTGGTCGCACAGGGTCACATGGGCACCCAGCTCCACAAACTCCTTGATCAGGGTCTTGTGGCTGACACCGGCACCAATGAAGGCCACTTTTTTGCCTTTGATGAGTTCAATCAGTTTCTGCTGATCCTTCTGCATAAAAACAGTTCCTCCTCCATAATATCGTATTCAGAACGCACCTCAAAACGGGTGCAGAGATGTTTCGCTGTACCATTATAGTCCATTTAGCCGCAATTGGCAACGGAAAAACGCCCTTTTTGCCCCAAAAAGCAAGGTAAATTCACAATTCTGCAATTGTATTTTGCCGCTGTTTCTGCTACACTTGTCGAAGCAGAGTGCTTTTTGTATACAAAAAGCCTTTTTTCGCAAATACCATAGAATGAGGTCATCCCCTTGAAACAGTTCTTCCGTATTACCGCAGCATTGCTTGCTGCTGCGTTCCTGCTTGCGCTCACCGGCTGCGGCAGCAGTTCCAGTGCGCCAAGCTTTACATGGTTCGTGGATACCATCCCCGCAAACCTCGACCCGCAGGTGGCTTCTGCTGCCCCGGACGTGATCGCCTGCGAGAACCTTTACAGCGGGCTTGTCCGCAAAAAAGCGGATGGCGAGATCGTGCCCGATCTGTCCGAGAGCTGGACGATCTCCTCCGATGGCAGGACCTACACCTTCCAGATCAAGGACGGCCTGACCTACAAAGCCGTCAAGGGCGCTTCCACGGATCACGCCATCACTGCCGAGGACTTTGTGTTTGCATTCCGGCGCATATTCCAGCCGCAGACAAATTCCCCTTATGCCGTGGAGTTTGCCGCCCTTGAGAACAGTGCTGCCGTGCTGGCTGGCACAGCCGATGCCAGCACGCTGGGCGTTTCGGCCGCCGGCCCGCTGACGCTGGTGTTCCGCCTGAGTGAAAAGGCGACAACTTCCTTGCCAAGCTCACCCTGCCCGGTGCCATGCCCTGCGATGAAGCATTTTTTGAGAGCACCCGCGGCACCTACGGCCTGACCGCCAAGACCACCCTTTCCAGCGGCAGCTTCTATCTTTACAACTGGACGGCCAGCGGCCTGTTCCTGCGCCGGGATGTCTCCTCCCCCATGATCGGCAGCCTGCGTCTGGTGCAGAACACCGGCAGCACCGGCAAGAGCGCCGCCCAGCTCATTGCAGACGAAAAATGCTCCGCCGCGCTGGACGACACCGGCGAGGATACCTCGCTGCAGTCGGTGGATTACTCCGACACCACCTGGGCACTGCTGTTCAACAGCGCCGAAGATTCTGTGTTTGCCGATCAGGAACTGCGGCAGGCGCTTGCCGGCATCGCCCGGGAGAATGTGGATGTGCCCTCTTCCGGTCTGTACACCGCTGCCGAGGGTCTTGTGCCCACCGGCCTTTCCGTGGACGGCATCGATTACCGCAAGTCTGTCAGGAACCCGCTGCCCACCATCACCGACCCCCGTACATTGTACCTGAATGCACGGCAGGGCATGGCCAGCTCGGATTTTTCCGGCGTGACCATCCTGCTGCCGAAGGAGCCGGCCTGACCGAACTGGCCGAGCAGATCAACGGCGCATGGCAGAAGGACTGCTCCCTTTTCTTCTCGGTGGAAGAGGTTCCGCAGGAGGAGTTCGACAAACGCCTTGCAGCGGGCAGCTACACCATTGCGCTGGCTCCCATCCGCGCCGAAGGCGGCAGCGTATACCAGATGCTGCAGCAGTTCACGGCCGAGGGCGGCGGCCTGACCGGCTGGTCCGACCCCATCTACTCTCAGCGTCTGGCCGAGAGTGCCCAGCAGACCGGCAACGCCCGCTGTGCCCTGCTGGCCGATTGTGAGCGCCAGCTGCTGGAAGGCTGCGCCGTGGTGCCGCTGCTGGGCCAGAACAGGCGTCTGCTGGTGGCGGACGGCATCACCGGCCTTGTGTTCGACCCCTTCACGCCGGTGCTGGACCTGACCGATGCCCAGAAAAACTGACATTCTCCGGCCCTTGACAATCCCGTCCCTCTTTGCTACAATAAATGAGCAACTTGCAGGGTTAGCTCATCCGGTAGAGCGGCTGCTTCCCAAGCAGCAGGCGGCGGGTTCGGGTCCCGTACCCTGCTCCAAAAACAAACGGCAAACCGTGGAATATCGGTTTGCCGTTTTTGCTTACAGCCGCTCCCTGCAAAATACGAAAGGACTCTGCCATGATCTTTGTTCCCCTGCTGCATTACTTCAAATGCAAAAATTCCTACAGCGGCAACGAATACGGCCTGCGATACCGGATGATTCCCGGCAAGCGCACCGTGCCGGACCCGGACGGCGGCGAGGGTGCCGCAAAGGAGGAAAGCATCCTCACCGTGGACTACTGGCCGGACCCCTGGACCATTGAAAAGACCGACCCTGCCCTGCGGGTGCAGAAGGTGTTTCCGCTCACCGACGAGGGCCGGGAGGCCACAGCCGCTTTTTTGCAGGACGCGTTCAATGCCGATCCTGACCGCTGGAAAAACTGTCCCAGCATGATGGACAGCGACCCGTGGGAGCCGCCTGCTGCTGAAGCCGAGCCGGACAAGCCGAAGGAATAAAACATGATCTATCGTTTAAAAGAACTCAAGGGCGATACCATTGCAGTGCCGCAGCTGGTGTTTTCCAAACTGGGCATCGCCGAAGAATACAATGTGCGCGTGGCTCTGTATGTGCTGGCGACCGGCATCACCGACCCGGACAAGATCTGTGCCGACCTCAAGTTGCGCAGCCGCATCAGCGCCGAGAGCGCCCTCTCCTTCTGGGCAGGCGCTGGCCTGCTGGAGCGGTACGAAGAGAACGCCGCACCGGGCGAGGAACCCAGCGCCCCCGCACCCATGACCTGGGCCGAGATCGCTGCGGCCAGCCGCACCGACCCCATGATCTCCAGCCTGATCGACTGCGCACAGACCGGCTTTGCCCGTCCGCTGACCCACAGGGAGATGGAAAAGCTGGTCAACCTTTATATGCAGGAGGGCTTTGCGCCGGAGACCGTGATGCTGTGCACCGCCTACGTTGCCAGCACCGGCCGCAGCACCATGGCCGCCGTAGTGCATGAGCTGAAGGTGTGGCGCACCGAGGGCGTGGAGACCGGTGAGCAGGCCGATGCCCACCTCAAACTGCTAGCACTGCGCCAGAGCCGCGAGCAGTATGTCAGCGGCCTTCTGAACATCCCGGAAAGCGAGCTGACCCTTGGCGGGCGCAAGGCCATTGCACGCTGGTACGAGGTTTACGGCTACGACGATGCCATGGTGCAGGAAGCTGCCGTGCAGGCCGGGGCCAAGCGCGACCTGTGGTACTGGAACAGTATCCTCAAAACATGGAACGCCAAGGGCCTGCGCACCGTGCACGATGTGCGCAGCCCGGTGGCTGCTGCAGGCGCAAGCCGGAACCTCCGGGTAGACCGCGAAGCCCCCAGCGGCAACGATTTCCTCAAGAACGCTGCCCGCCGCCGTCCGTTGAAAAAGAAGCCGGAATAAGGAGGAGCCATGCGTACCAAAAACGAACTGTATCAGGAAGCCATGCGCACCGTGGCTGCCCGGCGGCAGATGGCCAGAGCCAGAGCCGAGGATGCCCGCGCCGAAGCCGAAGCCGCCATTCCCGCCCTGCGCCATGCAGAAGAAGAGGTGCGGGTGCGGGGCATCCGCTGCGCACTGGCCGGTGCTGCGGGCAAGGACCGCACCGAAGCTGCCGCCGCCCTTGCCGATGCAAAGCAGAAGCTGACCGCCCTGCTGGCACAAAGCGGACGGCCCGCTGATGCACTGGAGCCGCGCTTTGTCTGCCCCAAATGTCAAGACACCGGCAGCGTGAATGGCCGCACCTGTGAGTGCGTGCACAAGGTGATGCAGCAGCTGCGCCGCAAGGAGATCGAGGCGCTGTCCAGCCTGTCCATTGCAAGCTTTGACACCATGGAGCTGCGCTATTACCCGAACCGTGCCGATGAAAAGGTGGGCGGTGCCATCCGCCCTTACATGGCCGATTTGCTGGCAGACCTGCGCAGCTACGCGGAAGAGTTTGACCACCACAGCGAAAGCCTGATGCTGTTTGGCAATGCGGGCCTTGGCAAGACCCACGCAGCCCTTGCCATTGCGGGCATCGTGCTGGAAAAGGGCTACGATGTGATCTATGTTTCCAGCCCGGACTTTTTCTCCAAGCTGGAAGGGCTGCACTTTGGTGCAGACCCGGCAGGCGAGGAGGAAACGCTGATGCAGACCGCTGCCGGGGCCGACCTGCTCATTCTGGATGATCTTGGCTCGGAATTCAACTCCGCCTTCCTCATCAGCAGCCTGTACAGTCTGCTCAACAACCGGCTGGGTGCAAAGCTGCCCACCATCGTCACCACCAACATCACTGACGGTGCTCTGCTGGAAAAGCTGTATACCGAAAAAATTTCCAGCCGCCTTTCTGCCTTTGTCCCCTGCCTTTTTGCAGGCGATGACATCCGCACACAGAAAGCAGCTGAATAAAACAAACGGCAATGCATTTGCATTGCCGTTTGTTTTATTTAAAACTCTAATACCGGACTCATTTCGTTGCGGCGCTGTGCCTGCACGATGCAGTCCTTCTCCGGCACAACGCCCGCCGCGCCCAGCGTGTTGAACACGGTCTGCAGGGCAAGCGCAGGCGTGTTGTTCTCCTGCGAAAGATGGCACAGCGCAAACTTTTTGCACCCTTCCTGAACGAGTTCCAGCAGCTTTGCCGAGCACTCGTCGTTGGAAAGGTGGCCCCGGGTGCTTTCAATGCGTGCCCGTAAGTAATAAGGGTATGGCCCGCTGCGCAGCATGTGCAGGTCGTAGTTGCTCTCCAGTGCCACAAGGTCGCAGCCGGAAAGCGCCTCGTGCACCGGCGGCGTGAGCACGCCAAGGTCGGTTGCAATGGTCATGGTCTTGCCGTCCGGGGTGTGGATGCGGTAGCCCACACAGGGCACATCGTGGCTGGTGGGAAAGCTCTGCACGCCAAACGCGCCCACGTCCTCTTCCCTGCCTTCCAGCTCGTGCAGCTCACAGCTGGCCGGTACAATGCCGTTGCTGTCCAGAAAATCCAGCGTTGCCGCTGCACCGTACACCGGCAGCGTGTTCTTTTTGAGGAAGGTGGAAAGCCCCTTCACATGGTCGCTGTGCTCGTGGGTGACAAGGATGCCGTCGCAGTCACTGACGGCAAGGCCCAGCGCCTTGAGCGCCGCCGAGGTAGTGCGCACGCCCTTGCCCATATCCACAATGAGATACCGCTGCCCGCAGCGCACCACACTGCTGTTGCCGGAGGAACCCGAATATAACGAGATGAATTCTGCCATGAAAAACCTCTGATACACTCAAAAACAGCCCGCCGCATATGCAGCAGGCTGTTTGCTTTTTATAAGTTACAGTGCCTGATCCAGTGCAGCGGGCATACGCTCCACCTTGCTGATGTCTGCACCCAGACCGCGCAGCTTTTCCACGATATTCTCGTAGCCGCGCTCGATGTGGCCGATTTCCTCGATCTCACTGGTGCCGTCTGCCATCAGCGCAGCCACCACCATGGCAGCGCCTGCACGCAGATCCAGTGCGCGCAGCGGTGCAGGGGTGAGCTTATCCACGCCCTCAAACACAGCCACCTGACCGTCCACCTGCACGTTGGCACCCATCTTGCGCAGCTCGTCCACATAGCGGAAGCGGTTATCCCACACGCTCTCGGTCACGGTGCTGGTGCCCTTGGCCACGCTCAGCAGCACGCCCATCAGGGGCTGCATGTCGGTGGGAAAGCCGGGATGCGGCATCGTGTTGATCTTCAGCGGCAGAATATCGCCGGTGCGGCGCACACGCACAGCATCGTCAAATTCTTCCACCTCCACGCCTGCACGGCGCAGCTTTTCGGTAATGGGTTCCAGATGCTTGGGGGTGACGTTCTTCACCAGAACATCGCCGCCGGTGGCAGCAGCAGCCACCATGTAGCTGCCAGCCTCGATCTGATCCGGGATGATGCTGTAGGTGCAGCCGTGCATCTTTTCCACACCGCGCACCTTGATCACATCGGTGCCTGCGCCGCGGATGTTCGCACCGCACATATTCAGGAAGTTTGCCAGATCCACCACATGGGGTTCCTTGGCACAGTTTTCCAGAATGGTCTGGCCCTTGGCCATTACAGCGGAGAGCATACCGTTCATGGTAGCGCCCACGCTGACCTTATCAAAGAAGATGTGTGCACCGTTCATCTCCTTGGCGCGCACGCTGATCATGCCGTAGTCCACGCTGTCCTCTGCGCCCAGAGCACTGAACACCTTCAGGTGCTGGTCAATGGGGCGGGGGCCGAGGTTGCAGCCGCCGGGCATGGCCACCTGAGCCTTGCCAAAACGGGACAGCAGTGCGCCCAGAAAGTAGTAGCTGGCGCGCATCTGGCGGGACAGGTCGTCCGGGACGTTGGTGCCGGTCAGATGGGTGGTGTCGATCTCGTAGGTGTTGCGGTTGATCATTTTGATCTGTGCGCCCAGAACGCTGAGGATTTTCAGGCTCACCGCCACATCACTGATATCCGGCAGATTCTCGATCACACAGACATCCGCTGCCAGAATGGTTGCAGGCAGGACGCCCACCGCCGCATTTTTGGCACCCGAAATAGTAACTTCGCCGTGCAGGGGCTTGCCGCCCGTAATAACAAATTTCTCCAATTTTATGATCTCCTTGTCGGAGGCCCGCAGCCGCAGGCCTGTTAAGGTTCCTGAAAGCATTTTCCATAAAAGCTGCCTGATGTGCATGGGCCATAAGGCCGTACACGTACAGCTATCTTATTATACACAACTTTCACAAAAAAGCAAAGCCCCGTTTGGTGTTGTTTTATTATTTTCTGTTTTGCCCATTTTCGCGCAGGATATTCCAAAATTTTGATTTCTTTTTCAGGTATTTTACAAAAACCAGATACATTGCTGTTGCGCTTTCTTTACCAGATGTGGTCTTCGCACCGAGTCTCAGTGATCCAGCCCAGCTGATAGGCAGCCACCAGCTGCTTGAGGTCGTGCACACGCTCCCGCAGCACCTCGCCCTCGTCGGTGTCCTCCACGAGAATGCGATGATTTTCGGTTTCCAGAATGTTTTTCTGGGAAATGATATCCAGATTATCCTTCACCGCTTTCTCAGCACTTTCAAAGGGCTGATGGGTGCGCAGGGACATGGTGCGGCTGGAATACACCAGCGTGTAGCCCGCAATACCGGTCTTTTCGTGGTAGGCACGGCAGAAACCGCCGTCGATCACCACCAGCCGTCCGCCGCCCTTGATGGGGCTTTCGCCGTTCTTTTCCCGCACCGGCACGTGGCCGTTGACGATGTGGCTGGCACCGGGCAGGCCAAACTCAGCCAGAATGCGGCGGCAGACGGCCTCATCGTTATACCATGTATAATAGGGGTCCTTCACCTCGGTGTGGGTGGAAGCGTCCTCTACATAGAGCCGCTCGAAGGTGGTCATGGCACTGCGGCCAAACAGCGGCGAAAGCTTGCCGCACCACAGATACCACAAAAAATCCTGTCCGCTCTGGCGGGCAGCGCTGCCTTCCGGTGCATAGTAGCCCCGGCGGGCGCGGGCATCACAGTAGTCCATCAGTGCGCGGCCGGAGTAGTAGCGGCCCTCAAAGCGCTCCATGGCAAAGGTGCCGCGGCTGGTCATGGGCACAGCGCCATGGTAGAGCAGGTTGCCGTTCTCAATGTGGTACACGCTGCCCTTTGCATAGAGAAATTCCACATGCTGCTGCAGTTTTTCGCTCTGGCGGAAGGACTGCACCAGCTTGCGCAGCACCAGCTGTTCATCCGGGTGCAGTGCGGCCGGGTCGGCGGGGTCCACCGTGGGGAACGAGGTATCCCGCAGCGGATACTCCTTTTCGCCGATCTTTACCGTGTGCTTTTCCCAGTCGATGCGGCGCAGATAATCTCGCTCCTGCATCTGGAAGTCCGGGTTGCGGTCGATGACATGGCACTCCAGCTTGAACATCAGAATGCTGATGGCCTTGTGCATCACGGCACAGCGGTGCAGCATTCCCCTGGTGTAGGGGCCGCGGGCTGCATCGGTATGAGGCATCCAGATGGAAAGATCATCATTGCCGTAGAACTGCTCGGCCATGCGCTGCAGATGGCGCAGGTTGATGCCGTAGCAGTCCTCCAGCATTCCGTGGTTATGATAAGCCAGCGTGGTCTTGAGCACCGTGCAGATGCAGATGGGGCTGCCCGCAGCGGCACCCATCCATACTACATCGTGGTTGCCCCACTGGATATCCACATTGTGGTGGCGCATGAGCAGATCGAGGATGATATCCGGGCGTGGGCCGCGGTCGAACAGGTCGCCCACGATGTGCAGCTTGTCCACTGCCAGATGCTTGATCAGCTCGCACAGCCGCACGATAAAGCGGTCGGCGCGGCCATTTTCAATGATGCTGCCCACGATCTGGCCGTAGTACAGATCCTTGTCGTGATCCTCAAAATGGGCGTGGAGCAGCTCGTCCAGAATGTAGCCGCAGCTGGCAGGCAGGCATCTGCGCACATGGTCGCGGGTATGCTTGGAGGACACCAGACGGCAGATATCAATGAGCCTCAGCAGCGTTTCGGTGTACCACTGATCCAGCGCTTCCTCGCTGGTACAGCGTGCCTTGAGCTGGGGCAGCTTTTCGTTTGGGTAATAGATCAGCGTTGCAAGCTCGGCGCGGGTATTCTTCGGCACAGTATCGCCCAGCACCTGATCCACTTTTTCGCGAATGACACCGGAAGCGGAATTCAGAATATGCACAAAAGCTTCATTCTCGCCGTGCAGGTCGCTCATGAAGTGCTCGGTACCCTTGGGCAGCTTGAGCAGTGCCTGCGTGCTGATGATCTCGCTGGCTGCCGCCGCCTGCGAAGGATAATCCCGCGAGAGCAGGGTCAGGTACTTGAGATTATCGCGGATCTCATCGGTTTCGGTGCGCATGGTCTCCTCCATCACAACGTTCTCTCTGCCGCAGTCCGCCACAAGGACCTTGCAAAGATGTTGCTTTCCATATGTATTATTTTTTCCTTATCTTATAGTATAGCACGTCCGGGGCGAAAAGTGGTATACTGGGGCTGACAAACTTTCAGCAAAGGACTTTGGATATTATGCCGAAAAGCGATTTCGTCTCCGTTCCCTCTTCCTGCACCCTCTGCCCGCGCCGGTGCGGGGCCGACCGTGCTGCCGGACGCACCGGTTTCTGCGGCGCGGGCGGCACCTTAAAAGCAGCCCGCGCTGCCCTGCACTACTGGGAGGAGCCATGCATCAGCGGCACAAAGGGCAGCGGCACGGTGTTCTTTTCCGGCTGCACCCTCAAATGCTGCTTCTGCCAGAACTATCCCATCAGCGCCGAGGGCCTTGGCAAGGAGATCAGCGTGGAACATCTGGCAGAGATTTTCCTGAATCTGCAGGAGCAGGGTGCCAACAACATCAATCTGGTCACGCCCGGCCAGTGGCGGCCCTGGATCATTGCCGCGCTGGATATTGCCCGGGCTAATGGCCTGCATCTGCCCATCGTATGCAACACCGGCGGCTACGAAACGGTGGAAAGCGTGGAAGCATGGCGCGGATACATCGACATCTGGCTGGCCGACCTGAAATACGTCTCCTCCGCCCTCTCGGCAGAGCTTTCCTCTGCACCGGACTATTTTGCGCAGGCAAAGCCCGCCATTGAAGCCATGATGGCACAGGCCGGGCACCCGGTGTTCAATGCAGAGGGCATCCTGCAAAAGGGGGTCATTCTGCGGCACCTTGCCCTGCCCGGCCATGTTGACGACAGCTTTGCGGTACTTGACCAGATGGCCGCGTGGAACGATGCAGACCCCGAGTGCTTCATCCCCAGCGTCATGAGCCAGTACACACCGTTTTACAAAGCCGCAGAGCACGGCATCGGACGGCGCATTACCACCTATGAATACCGCCGGGTGGTCAACTATGCCATGGACAAGGGACTGGCGCAGGGCTACATGCAGCAGAAGAGCAGCGCAAAGGAAGAGTATACGCCTTCTTTCGATTTGACAGGGGTATGAATTCGTCAAATCTCCCAAAAAAGGCTGATTATTTTCTCTTGCATCCCCGCGGAAATGCTTGCAATCCCATCCGGGCCGGATTATAATGGATACAACGATGTGTTAACAGAACTCTGATGAGCTGTAAATATCAGGAGGAGCGTTATGGAACATTTCAACCCGATCCTTGGCAACGATACCACCGGCCAGAAATTCATCACCTGCGGTGAGATCATGCTGCGCCTGACCCCGCCGAACTACGAGAAGATCCGTATGGCATCCGGCTTTGAGGCCAGCTACGGCGGCAGCGAGGCCAACATTGCACTGGCACTGGCGAACCTTGGTGTGGACAGCACCTTCTTCAGCGTGGTGCCCAACAACAGTCTGGGCAAGAGCGCCGTGCGCTGGCTGCGTTCCAACGACGTGCACTGCACCCCTATGATTCTGACCGAGCCGAACGAGACTCCTTCCAACCGTCTGGGTACTTATTATCTGGAGACCGGCTACGGCATCCGCCCGTCCAAGGTCATCTATGACCGCAAGCACAGTGCCATTACCGAGTACGATTTCTCGCAGGTGGATCTGGATGCTTTGCTGGACGGCTACGACTGGCTGCACCTGAGCGGCATCACCCCGGCACTGGCACCCAACTGCCGCACCCTCATTCTGGATATGCTCAAGGTCGCCAAAAACAAGGGCCTGACCGTCAGCTTCGACGGCAATTTCCGCTCCACCCTGTGGAGCTGGGAAGAAGCCCGCGATTTCTGCACCGAGTGCCTGCCCTATGTGGATGTGCTGCTTGGCATTGAGCCGTACCACCTGTGGAAGGATGAGAGCGACCACTCCAAAGGCGACTGGAAGGACGGCGTGCCTCTGCAGCCCAGCTATGAGCAGCAGGACGAGATTTTCCAGCACTTCATCGAGCGGTATCCCAACCTCAAGTGCATTGCCCGCCATGTGCGTTATGCGCACAGCGGCAGCGAGAACAGCCTGAAGGCCTTCATGTGGTACGACGGCCACACCTTCGAGAGCAAGCTGTTCACCTTCAATATTCTGGATCGTGTGGGCGGCGGCGATGCTTTCGCCAGCGGCCTGATCTACGCCATGCTGCACGATTACAAGGCTATGGACATGATCAACTTTGCGGTGGCAAGCAGTGCCATCAAGCACACCATCCACGGCGATGCCAACATCACCGATGATGTGAGCACTATCCGCAACCTGATGAACATGAACTACGATATCAAGCGGTAAGTTTTATCGCCGTACAGAGAACGCCCGCCGGGTCTCCCCGGCGGGCGTTGCTTTTTCTATCAGATATACCGCCCGGTGATGCTCTCCGGGTTCTGTCTTACCTGTTCCGGCGTACCTGCCGCCACGATGCGTCCGCCGGCATCGCCGCCGCCCGGCCCCATATCCACAAGGTAATCCGCATTGCGGATCACATCCAGATCATGCTCAATGACCACCACGGTGGCACCGTTCCCGATCAGCTTCTGGAACACGCCCAGCAAGGTCTGTACATCCAGCGGATGCAGGCCGATGGTGGGTTCATCGAACACGAACACACTGTCTGCCTGCCCCTTGCCCATCTCGCTGGCAAGCTTCAGCCGCTGGGCTTCGCCGCCGGAAAGGCTGGGTGTCTCCTCGCCAAGGGTCAGGTAGCCAAGGCCCAATTCTTTAAGTACCTGCAGGCGCTGGCGCACAAGTTTGCAGTCCGCACAGGCTTCCAATGCAGTGGACACATCCATGTCCATCAGGTCGGCCATGGAGGCTGGTTCGCCGTTCGCCGTGGGCAGCTTCACTGCCGCCGCTTCCCGGCTGTAACGCGAACCGCCGCAGTCCGGGCAGGGCACTTCTACGTCCGGCAAAAACTGCACATCCAAACTGATGACGCCGGTGCCGTCACAGGTGGGGCACCGCAGCTTACCGGTGTTGTAGGAGAAATCGCCCGCCTTATAGCCGTGGTCTTTGGCATCCTGCGTTTTGGCAAACAGCTTGCGCAGCTCATCGTGCACATTGGCATAGGTGGCCACGGTGGAGCGCACATTGATACCGATGGGCGTTGCATCGATCAGCTTCACCTGCGCGATTTCCTCGGCCTCCACGCTTTTCACATGCGCTGGCAGGGCTGTGCCGTTCACCTTTGCCTGCAAGGCCGGGACCAGGCTTTCCAAAATCAGGGTGGTCTTGCCGCTGCCGGACACACCCGTAACCACGGTCAGCCGCCCCTTGGGCAGTTCCAGTTCCAGCGGCTTCACAGTATGGATGGCCGAGGTTGCCAGATGGATGCGGCCCTGTGCAAACAGTTCATTTTCCGGCACATGAGGCCGGCGTTCACCCCCGCCCTGCCTGCAAGAAACGGGCCGATCTGAGAAGCCGCGTTCTGTTCAATTTTCGGAATGCTGCCCTGCGCGATCACATGTCCACCCTTTGCACCGGCTTCCGGCCCCATCTCGATCAGCCAGTCAGCTTCCTTTAAAATTTGGGTATCGTGATCCACCAGCACCACCGAGTTGCCGTCGGCCACAAGGTCGTGCATCACATCGGTCAGGCCTTCAATGTTAGAAGGATGCAGGCCGATGGACGGCTCGTCCAGTACATAGAGCACACCGGTGGTACGGTTGCGCACCGCACGGGCCAGCTGCATCCGCTGGCGCTCACCGGTGGAAAGAGTGGAAGCGGAGCGGTCCAGCGTCAGGTAGCCAAGGCCCAGCGAGAGCAGCCGTGCCGCTGCCGTCTGGAAGGATTCGCAGATACTGCGGGCCATGGGCCGCATCTCTTCCGGCAGACTGTCCGGCACACCCGCCACCCAATCGGTAAGCTGCACAAGAGTCATCTGACAAGCCTTGTCCAGCGTGATGCCCCGCAGCTTTGGGGTACGAGCCGCATTACACAGCCGGGTGCCGCCGCAGTCCGGGCAGATGCCTTGCCGCAGGAACTTTTCCACCCGCTTCATGCCCTTTTCATCCTTGACCTTGGAGAGGGCGTTCTCCACGGTATAGGTGGCATTGAAATAGGTAAAATCCAGCTCCCCGGCCTGATTGGAATTTTTGTTATGATAAAAAATGCGCTTTTTTCTCCGCCGGGCCATGGAAAACGATATCCTTTTCCCGGTCGGTCAGGTCGCGGAAGGGCACATCGGTGCGCACGCCCATCTCCCGGCAGATATCCACCATCAGCGACCACATCAGGCTCTTCCACGGGGCCACGGCACCTTCGTCGATCGTAAGAGAATCGTCCGGCACAAGGGTGCTCTCGTCCACGGTCATCACCATGCCGGTACCGCTGCAGGTGCGGCAGGCACCCTGACTGTTGAAGGCAAATTCTTCAGCGGAAAGCGCGCGCACGCTGGCACCGCACTGCGGGCAGAGCAGCGGCTTTTCTGCCGCCACGGCAAGGCTGGGTTCCAGCCAGTGGCCGCACTGCGGGCAGGGATAGCTGGAAAGACGGGAGAACATCAGGCGCAGACTGTTCAGCAGTTCCGTGCCGGTACCAAAGGTGCTGCGGATGCCCGGCACAGCGGGCCGCTGATGCAGTGCCAGTGCAGCCGGAACATACAGCACTTCGTCCACCGATGCCTTTGCCGCCTGCGTCATGCGGCGGCGCGTATAGGTGGAAAGTGCGTCCAGATACCGGCGGGAGCCTTCGGCGTAAAGCACGCCCAGCGCAAGGCTGGACTTGCCCGAACCGGACACGCCCGCCACACCCACGATTTTGCCCAGCGGCACATCCACATTCACGTTTTTCAGGTTGTGCACCCGCGCGCCGCGGATCCTGATATGGTCGACCATTTTCTCTCCCCCCTGCTGTCACTGCTTCTTTTTTAAATAGTATCCAATGCCAATGGCATCTGCCAGCGCCCAGCCGATGGGCACGCTGAGCCAGATGCCAATAACGCCCAGCGGCGTGGCCGAAAGCAGATAGGCCAGCATCAGCGGCAGAGCAAACAGCAAAATGCTGCCGGTGATGGGGCCTTTGGTCAAACTACGCTGCATTGTTTCCGATTCTCCTTTTTATAACGCTGTTTCAGCCGGTGCACTGGCTCTGCCGCCGTCCCGCCTTGAAAGAGACTGCTCTCTTCCTGCAAACTTCTGACGGTACTCTCTGGGCGTGCAGTGCTTGATCTCCCGGAAGGTCTTTGTAAAGTAGCTGGTATCCGAAAAGCCGCAGTCGGCACCGATCTCGCCGATCTTCATGCTGGTGGAAAGCAGCAGCTCGGCGGCCTTTTCAATGCGGTACTGCTTGACATACTGGATGGGTGTGATCCCCAGCAGCTGCCGGAAGCTGCGCAGGCAGGCGCTCTCACTCAGGGCCACGCAGTCGGAAATGCGCTCCACGTTCAGTTCCTCAGCATAATGCTCTTCCACAAAACGCAGCATCTGTTTCATGCGCTGGGCCGCGATCTGCTCCTGCTGAGAGACCTTTGTTTTTCCACCCTCGCACTGCATTCCCAGCAGATGCACCGCCGCCGAAAGATGGTACCGCGCCTGATTCTCATAGTCAAAGACCTCTTGGGCCACTGCGTCCCAGACTTCCCGCAAATGGCAGAGCACGGCCTTCTGCCCGTCGTCTGCCTCGTCCAGCAGAAAGAACGCCGGTGCTCCCGGCTGAAGCAGCGGGTGTACGAGCTTTTGCCAGAAGATGGTATCCATGCCGCCGATCAGGCGCGGATGGAATACCCCGGAATGCAGCAGGGCATCCCCGGTCTCAGCCTGCTCCACCGCATGGAACACTCCGGAATTGACAAACACGCCCTGCCCGGTCTGCAAAACCAGCCGGGCTTTGCTCACGTCCACCGCCAGCGGGCCTTTTACGGCAAGGATGTATTCAAACTCTTCATGCCAATGCCATGCTACCGAGTAGCTTTTGAGGTCCTCTTCATAGCAGGCAATAGGAAACAGTGCGCTGCCGTGCTGCACCAGTTCCCTGCCCTCGTCATCCGCCACAACATCCGGCAGGCAGTTGAGCCCGCCCGCTGCTGCACAGCCGGTCTGAAATGCCACGATCAGCCATCTCCTTTCCGTCAAGGTGCACATCCGCATCCGCGCCGGTTTTGTTGTATCAATCGGGCGTTTTTATCCTAATATTCCGCTCCGATGTGTGATATTATTACATTAGCAAAGTACAAGATGCATTGCAAGTATAACACGCTTCCCGGAGGAACTCAAGATTTATGGTACAGCTTCTGCTTCCGATCATTTACATCTCGTTCATCAGTCTGGGCCTGCCGGATTCCCTGCTGGGGTCGGCGTGGCCCTCCATGTATCCGGCGCTCGGTGTGCCGGTGTCCTATGCGGGGCTGATCTCCATGATCATCTCCTTTGGCACCATTGTTTCCAGCCTGAACAGCGACCGGCTCACCCGTGCGCTGGGTACCGGAAAAGTGACCGCCCTCAGTGTGGCCATGACAGCTGCCGCGCTGTTCGGCTTTTCGGTCTCCACACAGTTCTGGATGCTCTGCCTGTGGGCCGTGCCCTATGGGCTGGGTGCAGGCAGCGTGGACGCGGCCCTGAACAACTATGTTGCCTTACATTATAAAAGCCGCCACATGAGCTGGCTGCACTGCATGTGGGGCATCGGCACCATGATCAGCCCCATGGTCATGGGCCGGGTGCTGGCAGGCGGCGGGCCGTGGACATCCGGCTACCGGTACATTGCCCTGTTCCAGATCCTGCTGAGCGCAGTGCTCTTTTTCAGTTTGCCGCTATGGCAGAGCCGTACTGCAGGCACCGACACCGAAACTGCTTCGCCGCAGGTGTTGAGCCTTGGACAGGTGTTCCGTCTGCCGGGTGCCAGAGAGGTGATGCTGTGCTTCTTCTGCTACTGTGCATTGGAGACCACGGCCGGTCTATGGGCCAGCAGCTACCTCACACTGACGAAAGGCGTTGCCGCCGGCACTGCCGCCAGCTTTGCCAGCCTGTTCTACATCGGTATCACTGCCGGGCGCGCCGCCTGCGGCTTTTTGACCCTGAAATTCAACGATACGCAGATGATCCGCATGGGTCAGTGCATTCTGGCCGCAGGGGTGCTGGCTCTGCTGTTGCCCGGGCCGCAGATCCTTGCCCTGAACGGTCTTGTTCTGGTAGGGCTGGGCTGTGCGCCCATCTATCCCAGCATCATCCACTCCACGCCGGAACACTTCGGCGCGGACAGATCGCAGGCGGTCATCGGCATCCAGATGGCAAGCGCCTATTTGGGCAATCTGGCCATGCCGCCGCTGTTCGGCCTGCTGGCAAACAACATCACTCCGGCACTGTTCCCTTTTTACCTGCTGGCACTGCTGGTGCTCATGGTATTCATGCACGAACAGCTGGTGCGCAAAACAAGCCGCTGCTAATTCTGCCATTCTCCTATTTCATATACAGCAAAAGGCTCCCTGTCCGGTCTCGGGCGGGGAGCCTGCTGTTTTAAAGGAGTTATTTACAGGATGCACCGGCTGATGGCCCGTGCCACCGCCAGCAGCTCATCCTGCCCGATGAAGCCGAACTTTGCCTCGTGCTCATCCGCAAAGCAGACCGTCAGCTCTGAGGTCTGCAGCGGGTCACCGAAGCCTGCCGTCTTGATGCCGTAATGCAGGATCTTGCGGTAGGGCAGCACAAAGATCTCCTGCCGGGTACCGGTCATCCCCTGCATATCCACCATAAAAATGCGGTGGGTGGTGAACACGGCCTGATCGCGCACGGTCTTGTAAGCGCCCACGATCTGCTCACCGTCCAGCAGCAGCTCCTGCACATTTTTGCAGATCTCCTTTTCCTTGATGCGGATGAGGTTCTGCATCGGCTTGTCCCGAAATTCCATAACACACTCCCCTTTCGGCTTGTCCGGATGTTTGGTCAGCCCCATTGTAGCATCTCAGGCGGCGGTTGACAAGCCTTTGCGCTCCCTCTCGCCTTTTTGTTCCGGATGTGCTATACTGGGCAGGAACATCACAATCACCCGGGAAATGAGGTTTTGACCCATGGAGATCATCATCCATCAGGCAATTTTGCATGTGCTGGACACCACGCTGGACGCGCCGGTGCTCAGCGGCGGCGGCATGGAGCTGACTGCCGAAAAGACCGCCTATTTACAGAATCATATCGAAAAGCTGCTGGCCAGCGATGAGATCCGCCAGTGCCGCCCCCTGCCGGATTCGGCTTTCCGGAACGAGCTGGAGCACAATCAGGATTTCATTGATCTGTCCTGCCGCATTGCGGGGGTGCTGTTCGATTACATGCACGCCCACACCACCATCCCCGGGGCTGACCTGGCCGTGGTGGATTTCACCCGGGACGGCGCGCCCTGGCTGGGCATCCTCAAGCTGAACTATAAAAACGGCTATACCCACTACACCGAGACCGTGGAAGGTGCCCCGGTCAACTCCATCATCCAGCAGCGGGCCTGCCTGCCCAGCCAGAGCGGCAAGGTAGAGGAAGGTGCCCTTGTCAATCTGACCGACTACTCCATGAAGCTGCTGGAAAAAAAGTTCGACATCGACGGCCACAAGGATTTTTACCTTTCCACGGTAGTGTTCCAGTACACCACCGCCCAGCCGGAAAAGAAAAAGCTGCAGGCCATTCAGGAAGCCGCCGTGCAGGCCGTGCAGGAAAACTACGCAGATCAGCCCCACGTAGAGGCTCAGGTCGCGATGCTGATCGCCAATCAGGCCGCAGACAACGACAATCAGGTATCCATCCAGCAGGTGCGTCAGCAGTTGGAAGAGGAATATCCCCTTGCCGCCGTGCCCTTTGATGATTATGTGGAAAAGAGTGATGTGCTGGAAGCGCCTGAGCAGCCCGTGACCGTGACCCCTGCGCGCATCCGCCGCATGGAGAGCCGCAGCATCCACACCGCCAACGGCATTGAGGTGAAGATCCCCACCGAACTGCTCAACTCGGACAACGAGGTGGAATTTCTGCACAGCGACGACGGCAGCATTTCGCTGCTCATTAAAAATGTGATCCTGTAAGAAACGATTTAAATTGTCTCCGCGCACGGATTGCGCTCCGACAATATCAGCGGAATCATTATTTTCATATTTGCAAAAGCCGAAAAATCTGCGGATTTTCCGGCTTTTCTTTTTTCACAGGAAGGAGCCGTAACGGGAAACAACAAAAAAAGCCATCGTTTTTGCATTTCTGCATCAACGATGGCTTCGTATTGGAGCGGCCGACGAGGCTCGAACTCGCTACCTCCACCTTGGCAAGGTGGCGCTCTACCAGATGAGCTACGGCCGCATATTGGAAACCCTGCTGGATTTCCTTAGCTGGTGCCTCCGATCGGAATCGAACCAATGACACGGGGATTTTTCAGTCCCCTGCTCTACCGACTGAGCTACAGAGGCATAAGCGGTGCAATTATCCCTGCACCCTCCCGAGCGATTCTCGCGAATTTCGGGGCCCCCGCGAAAGCTTGCGAAGCAAGATTTTGTGGGGAAGAGGAGAAAGTCTGGCGTTCATCACGGCAGTCTTGCTTGCAAGACCGCCCGATGAACTGCAGGACTTTCGACGAAGCGACCCGGATCGGACTCGAACCGACGACCCCCAGCGTGACAGGCTGGTGCTCTAACCAACTGAGCTACCGGGCCAAATGGTGGAAGTTAACGGGCTCGAACCGCTGACCCTCTGCTTGTAAGGCAGATGCTCTCCCAGCTGAGCTAAACTTCCACAAAATGGAGCGGCCGACGAGGCTCGAACTCGCTACCTCCACCTTGGCAAGGTGGCGCTCTACCAGATGAGCTACGGCCGCACATTCCATGTGTTTGTGCCGGACTGTTTACCGGCGACGCTGATTATTATACCGTACTGCCCGGCAATTGTCAACCACAAATTTGCATTTTCTGCAAAAAAGTTGGAAACCCACCTGTCTGTATTCAAAAAGCTTCACTTTTGCAGGCTTCACCTGTGTCATCATTCAAGTTTGCCACGACATACACGAAGAAAATTGATTTGCTTTCCCTTTTGTAAACTATTATAATGGAAAGTGTCATTTTGTCGCCTGTAAGAGCTGCGTCTGTTATGCCGCTGAGGGCATACAGGCGCGTTTTCGTGCGCAGAAATAGGAAAAGCCAGCATAAAGGAGCAAACACAATGTATAAGATCACTGAAAAAGTCGCGCTGAATCCCACCGTGACGAAGATGGTCATTGAAGCCCCGCTGATCGCCAAAAAGGCAAAGCCGGGCCAGTTTATCATTGTGCGCCCGTTTGAGGACAGCGAGCGCATCCCCCTGACCGTGGCCGGTTACGACCGCGAAAAGGGCACTGTGGATATCATTTTCCAGATCGTGGGCGGTACCACGATGGAGCTGAACAGCCTGCAGGTGGGCCAGAGTGTCCACGACTTTGTAGGCCCGCTGGGCCGCGCCACCGAGGTGGAAGGCCTGAAGAAGGTATGTGTCGTGGGCGGCGGCGTAGGCTGCGCCATCGCTCTGCCCATTGCCCGTGAGCTGCACGAGCAGGGCTGTGTGGTGCACAGCGTGGTGGGCTTCCGCAATAAGGACCTGCTGATCCTTGAGGACGAGTTCAAAGCCTGCAGCGACGAGCTGCGCATTATGACCGACGACGGCAGCTATGGCACCAAGGGTGTTGTTACCGCTGCACTGGACGAGCTGGTGGCCGCCGGCAACCAGTACGATCTGGTCATCACCATCGGCCCGCTGATCATGATGAAGTTCGTGGTCAAGACCTGCCAGAAGCATGACCTGAAGAGCATCGTTTCCATGAACCCCATCATGATCGACGGCACCGGCATGTGCGGCGGCTGCCGCCTGACCGTTGGCGGCGAGACCAAGTTCGCCTGCGTGGACGGCCCCGACTTTGACGGCGATCTGGTGGATTTTGATGAGGCAATGGCCCGCGGCACCATGTACCGCCCGTTTGAGGCACACGCCCGTGAAGCGGCATGCAATCTGCTCAATCAGGAGGTAAAATAGATGGCTTTCAATATGGACCCGAAGAAGTGCCCCATGCCCACGCAGGACCCCAATGTGCGCAACAAGAACTTTAAGGAAGTTGCACTTGGCTACACCGAGAAATGGCCGTGAACGAAGCAAAGCGCTGCGTGCACTGCAAGAACAAACCCTGCCAGACCGGCTGCCCTGTGGGCATCGATATCCCCGAGTTCATCGGCCATGTGGCCGAGGGCGACTTTGAAGCCGCTTATCAGGTGATCAACCGCTCCTCTTCCCTGCCCGCTGTCTGCGGCCGTGTATGCCCGCAGGAGAGCCAGTGCGAGGGCAAGTGCACCCGCGGCATCAAGAACGAGCCGGTGGGCATCGGCCGCCTGGAGCGCTTTGTTGCCGACTGGCACCGTGAGAATGTGCACACCGCCCCCATCGTGCCCGAATGGAACGGCCACAAGGTGGCCATCATCGGTGCAGGCCCTGCCGGCCTGACCGCCGCAGGCGATCTGGCAAAGCTTGGCTACAAGGTCACCGTTTACGAGGCCCTGCATGTGGCCGGCGGCGTGCTGATGTACGGCATCCCTGAGTTCCGTCTGCCCAAGGCCATCGTGCAGCAGGAGATCGACGGCCTGAAGAAGATGGGCGTTGATTTTGAGTGCAATATGGTCATTGGCAAGGTGCTCACCATCGACGAGCTGATGGACGAGTACGGCTACGAGGCCGTGTTCGTAGGCTCCGGTGCCGGTCTGCCCCGCTTCATGGGCATCCCCGGCGAGAGCCTGAAGGGCGTGTACTCCGCCAACGAGTTCCTGACCCGCTCCAACCTGATGAAGGCTTACCTGCCCACCAGCAAGACCCCCATCCGCACCGGCAAGAAGGTCGCCGTTGTGGGCGGCGGCAACGTGGCTATGGACGCTGCCCGCAGCGCCCTGCGTCTGGGTGCCGAGACCGTGTACATCGTCTACCGCCGCGGCATGGCTGAGCTGCCCGCCCGTAAGGAAGAGGTGGAGCACGCCGAGGAAGAGGGCATCATCTTCAAGACCCTGTGCAACCCTGTGGAGATCCACGCCAACGACGAGGGCTTTGTCAAGTCCATCACCTGCATTGAGATGGAGCTGGGCGAGCCGGATGCTTCCGGCCGCCGCCGCCCCATCGAAAAGAAGGGCAGTGAGTTCGAGCTGGATGTGGACACGGTCATTATGAGTCTGGGCACCAGCCCCAACCCGCTGATCCGCTCCACCACCCCGGGTCTGGAAACCAACAAGCACGGCTGCATCGTTACCGACGGCGACGACGGCAAGACCAGCCGCGATGGTGTGTACGCCGGCGGCGATGCCGTGACCGGCGCAGCCACCGTCATCAAGGCCATGGGCGCAGGCAAGGCTGCTGCAAAGGCCATTGACGAGTACATTCAGAGCAAGTAATCCCCTGTGAAGGTGGGCACCGCCCACTGAATACCGGATATGAAAAATCCCCTGTGCCAGTGCACAGGGGATTTTTTGCATCTTATTCTGCGGTCTCCGTTGTGAGCGCCGGGTAACTCGTCCGCACGCACCGCACAGCGCACCGGGCGCTGCCGCCGGTGGTGCAGGTAAAGAGGGTCAGATCCCATTCATCGGACTCCTCCGTCTTTTCGGTCATTTCTTCAATTTGCGTGGGCTGCAGGTTTTCCACATAGGAAACCTCGTAGGTCCAGCGCATACCGTCCATATCCGTAAAATAGACCTGCGCGCCCTCGGTCAGCCACTTGATGGGGCTGAAATGCTTTGCATAGTTGTGGGCGCAGACCACCATGTTATCCGCATAGGTGGAACCGGAGTAACGGCCCGGTGCGATTTTCAGGCCCGCATAGCTCCACTGGCTCATCACCGGCAGTTCCAGCCCGATGGACGGAATGGACAGATAGCCGATGTAATCCCAGCCGTTCAGTTCGGTCACGGTCATTACCTGCGTGGGGTCCAGCTCCGGCTGCAGCGCCACGGTATCCGATTTTGCCTTTTCCTCAATGGCAGCGTTCAGGGTCTGCTCCAGCTCGCCCAGCACCTCCTGCGAGGCCTTGTCTGCACGGGATGCATCCCACTTGTTATAGGCCAGCAGGGCTGCTGCCGCAAGGATCAGCAGCGCGCCCAGCACCATACACACTCTTCCGATTTTCTGTCGCATAGCAATGTTTCCTTTTTATTCCGCAGTAGGTTTCATCCCTTTCAGTATATGCGCAATTGGTATGTTTGTCCAGTAAAAACTTACCGCACTGCCCGGTCCGGCACAAGGCGGCACACAAACCGCACCATCAGTGGGGTCAGCGGCAGCCACACCAGCGTGCACACCACATTGAACAAGGTGTGCGCATTCGCGATCTGCCGGGCGATCACGGCAAGCTCCGGCCCTTTGGGCGAAAGTGCAGCCGTCAGCCGCACATACAACGGCAGACCGGCGCAGAATACCGCCGCGCCGGTCAGATTGAACACTGCATGGGGCCGCAGCCACCCGCTTTGCGTCCCGGTTTGCGCTCAAGGATGCCAGCACTGCTGTGATGGTGGTGCCGATGTTATCGCCCAGCAGCACCGGCAGCGCACCCGCAAGACCCAACAGACTGCTGCCGTCCAGCCCGGGGCGGGCTGCAAAGTTCTGCAGCAAGGCAATGGTAGCCGAGCTGCTCTGCACTGTCAGGGTCATGCCAAGCCCCGCCAGCAGCCCCAGCCATGGGTGCTGCCGCACCCGACCCAGCCAGTGCACGAACACCGGGCTTTGCGCCAGCGGTTCCATAGCAGTGCCCATATCGGCAATGCCCTCGAACAGCAGGCCAAAGGCGAACACCGCCCGGCCAATAGCCCGGCCCTTCCGCCCCGCACAGGCAAAGCAGAGCAGCAGCCCGGCCAGCAGCACAAGGCCGCGCACATCTTCCAGCCGGAAGGCCAGCAGCTGTGCGGTAATGGTGGTTCCGATGTTGCAGCCAAAGATCACCGGGACCGCCTGCCGCAGGGTCAGCAGACCCGCACTTACAAAGCCCAGCACCATCACCGTGACTGCCGAGCTGCTTTGCAGTACCGCCGTGACCGCAGCCCCCGCCAGCACGCCCCGCACCGGGCTGCCGGTCACAGCGGCCAGCAGGCTTTTCAGGCGGCTGCCTGCCGCTGTTTCCAGACTGTGGCTGAGCGCATCCATGCCGTATAAAAACAGTGCCAAGCCGCCAAAAAGTGTAAAAATTCTTGTCAGGTTCTGTTCCACTGCCGCCGCCCCTCCCGCAGAAACGTTTCAGCAGTCCGCGAAGCAAGGAAGCACGCAAAGAGCGCCTACCCTAAGTTCATTGAAGATGGAGAGCCGGACGTGGAGGTGGTGAAAAGATGAAACTTTCTGCACTGGCTGCCCAAATCAAGAACTGC
>ENA-OQKQ01000064-OQKQ01000064.1-human-gut-metagenome-genome-assembly--contig:-NODE-64-length-42228-cov-4.142586_pt1 | contig 42228 bp, 46 predicted proteins | sample MGYA00242651_ERZ504803 | MGnify/ENA primary metagenome ERZ504803 (study PRJEB26092, sample SAMD00036380) | human gut metagenome | host: Homo sapiens | study: EMG produced TPA metagenomics assembly of...
AATACCTCCATTTCAGACTGACTCCGTTGATAGAAGAATTCGAACACAAGGAACAGGTGATAGACCTCTTGTGGATTTGGGTGTTCGTATATCAAAACAAAATCAGGCAGGACTTTTGAAAGAGTTCCACCATTCTTTGAGAAACAAATCCTTGTTGAAACGGATATTGTACAGTTTCTCATATCGTTGAGTTTTTTCTCCCAAAATCCAGTCCATCTGAGATTTATCACCTCGGTATGACACCTAAAAAGGAAAGTTCGATCTTATTTTCTATATATCTAAACATTTTTTGCTTCATTATTATTTATATCATTAATTAAGTCTTTAGGACTTATGGATAATAACTTGGCAACTTGCAAAAAGCTGTCATACTAAGATAAAATTGGTTGCAAAGGTACAAAAAAAGACGAGAGTTTATCATGTTTTGATAAACATTAACTTGATAATAATTTCGTGTAACTACTCAGTCCCCCCTCAGGGCATGAGATGGTCAAGCAACTACTCATGCCTATAGGGGTGTTAAATAGTTACTTGACCCTCTTTTTTTGTAATTTAAACTGAAAAACAGAAAATAATAGTACTCAAATTACGAATTAAGGAATCGTAATGCGTCCCTCTGTTTCGCCCTTTTTTCATAACTTCACACCCGAATTAAAAAATAACAATTATGGGAAAAGGACGTAGTTACATGAATTCAAATGCCGACGGCTATATGAGAGGCAAGGTTGTCAAGGAAGTGGGAGCACTCCTTGACCACATGATAGTGGAGGAAATCACAACCCCCACAATAATAAAGTCGGAGTTTGGGCCTTCTTACGATACCATCAGAAGCCTTAGGCAGCAAGAAAACCTCAATATCTTTTTGAGACCATCAGACAATTCTGCTACGTCATTGGCTATTATCTCTACCAGGAAATACAGGCGGTGGAGAGCTATAAGAAATATGTAAGAGAAAGGGAATCCAGACTTACCATGTTATATGAGATGAAAGAAAGATATAAGAAAATTTACGGAATTGGAAAGCCGCTGTGGTTCTCAACCTCATGCATCAGAAAAAGGATTTTGCTGGCTTTTAATGAAGTAAATATAAGTGAGATTTTCCACCTCACTATGTGTTAGCGGAACTCATTTTGAGGCTAATTACTAATCTAAAAAATGAATACTACAAAAAGTAAAATCTGATGAATCGGAGACCAACTGTCCCCTAAGGGTGTATTCCCTTATAGTTCTCCTGGCATTTGCTTGTACCAGCAAAATTGTTAGCGCAAACAAATTCTAACGTCCTCTACTAAGGAACGAGCGACAAAGAACTTAATTACTGACTATTATAAATTTCGAATTATGGGGAGATTTATTATCAAGCTCGTGCGCTTGATACTGAAGTATGGGCGATTCGGCCTTTTTTGCGTGGTCATTCAATTGAATGGCAACAGCAAGTATATTGAGTATACTTACAATTTGAGGCGTTCCCTCCTATGGATATGAGCATACACGCACAATTACTGGTAGATGTTGCCATGGAGGAAAGAGATTATCATGACGCGCTCGTAGTTCGTCGCTTCTTGGAGACCTTTAACAGAAAAGATAATCATTTGGTTGAAGCTGAACTTCCTAGGCTTGATGCTTATATCGCCACTCTGGATGGCTATTATGAATACCTGGAGCAAAGGAATAGAAAACCATTGGATAATGGTACCAGAATCGGCCGAAAAAAAGAATACCTATTTGTGTCTGATGAAGCATCTTCTGTAAAAGATGAAGAGACGACCGCCGAGCAAGCCTCTTTATTTATAGAATTTCTCACCCTAAATGGCCTAAATTCTATGTCTACCAGTGCGAGCAAGTCTTCACCATTGAATATCGCAATATTTGCGTTTATCAGATATTGGAGAAGAAAGGGCATCCTGGCACCGCAGCATATCGTTAGTGCCAATGCCATTTATCGATTTCTTACCGATGATTGCCATATACGAAGAGAAGTTACGATAAAATCGTTCAACAATGTCTTCAATCATTGTGAGAACATAAAAAAATCAGGAAATGGATGATAAAGTAGCAGATTTCTTTGCCCATAGATGATTTTTTTTATGGGACAAATATTAATCCTATTTTCCTATTTTCCCTAAAGGTGTTTTTGCCCTATCTTTGCACCCGTAATCAGACAAGTAAAGTCTGGTTGCGGGCGTTTTTTGTTTATAGGAATCCGGTACCGTTCCTGAAACTGAAATTAGGCGAATAACTCGCAGTCCAACCCATAAACATTATATATAAATATGGCAGAAAATGCTTATGTGTTTTATCATCCGCAGTATGGCGGATTGAGAGTGGTGAACAACGGGCAAGGATTGTTCTTTTGCTATCGAGGACCTGGTTGCCATCACAGATATCGGTCAGAGATAAATTGTTCCCAGTATTAGCCGAAACGGAGGGGAAAGTGGTCGAAATATATGTGGAAGCGGAAAACAAAAAGGTTCCGAAGAAATATAAACAGCGTTTGTTTTTCGGTGAATTCTTTGGCAATGCTGACAAGGTGGAACGAAATTGTAGAATAGCTTGGAGAAGTATGATATTCGTAGATTCTCAGGTGGTGAGAGATATGACCATAGGCTGTTCGAAAGATCCTGAGCGTAAGTTGTTTTACAAGTGGGTCAAGGATTTTATCCAGCCTGTGATGGAGGACGAGGACAGATGTTGGCGTTATGAATGTGTCATGATGAAAAGAGTCTGTTATGACCCTCTGGAAAAACCGATGGACATCCGATATGCTGCCGACGGCCTGTATATCAACGATATGAGAATCAACTGACATTATTCATCTTTTAAACAAGTTATTACGATTATGAAACAAGCAGCAAAGAAGCAGCTCCTCAACGCCCAGAAGGTGGACGGAGCCATCATCAGTGAAGAAAACGGTACCATCGCCTTCCGCAAGGCGCCATGGAACGATACCGAGGTTATCTGCGAACAGCCTAAGGTGATACCGGGCAGAATGGTTTTCTCTGGCGAGAAGGGAGGTGACGTGCTCGACTTCAAGCCTTACGAGCGTACGGGCGAGAAGCTTTTCGAGGAAATCTTCAAGACCAAGCATGCCGTAGTGCGCACCACAAAGCGCACGGTGCAGGTGAACTATACCTTCAGCCGTGACCTGGACAAGCAGGACATGCTGCGCTACCTCAAGGCAGAGCACAAGGAACTGATTGCCGGATTCAAGGAGAATGTTTAATTAAATTCAACACTCAACATTCAACATTCAAAAAATGGAACATCTTATAGCATATAATCCGTACAAGAATGGCAATAAGGGGAGCGTAAGCTCCCAGCCACTCTCGGTCTACGACAAAACCATCGCTTATCCCTGGATGGCAGACCTGGTAGCTGCCATCCGTAGGGGTAACGATGAACTGAAGAAGCAGCTGCCTTTCCGCTGCGCTCACTACTACCAGTTCCGAGACAACAGACGCTCGCAGAAGAACGCTGTGCCCGAAAGCTTCCTCTTCCAAACTACCATCGACGTGGACGACAAGGAATATGTGGACAAGGCGATAGAGAAGGCACGTGAGCTGAACTGCAGCGACACCATCTGGAACGGAGCCTTGCTGCACCTGGAGTACTCAGCCCGCAAGAAGTTGCACATCGACATCCGCATGCCCATCGGCATGACTATCGAGGAGACGCAGCGAGCCTATTGCGAGGCGCTGGGCGTGCCCTACGACGAGAGCTGTATCACGCCAGAACGCATGCTCTTCATCACCGACAAGGAGTCGGAAATCTATCGCTCGCCCCATTGGTACGAGGTGCTGCCCGCAGAGGAGATTAAAGCCCGCAGAGAGGCTTTTCTCAAGCGTGGGCTCACGATTGACGGCAGGGGCAAAGGGAATCTCCCACAGATTTCACAGATGACACAGATACATTCTGGGGAGGTTCCTGATGCAGGAAAATCTGTGAAATCTGTGTTATCTGTGGGACCTAAAGACGATGCATCTACGGGGGCAGGGAATCTCCCACAGATTCCACAGATGACACAGATTCATTCTGATTCTGCCAGTGGGAAGAATCTCATAGCCTTCGACCTCTTCCAGGAATCCGCAGGACTGAAGGGGATGAATATTGATACCGTGGGGTCCAGGCATTCCTCCCTGCTCGCCATTATGAGTGCTGGCGCTTCTCGTGTGATGAGTGAGGAGGAGCTGATGAAGGTGGTGGCGAAGAGAATGCCGAGCTATTATCAGGAGAATGACTGCCATCAGCTGATTCATGATTTTTATGCGAAATATGGCGACAGTTCGAAGCCGATGTCGCAAGCCGTGATCCGCATCAATGCCCAGGCAGAGAAGTCCTCCCAGAAGGATGCCGTGGCATTAAAAACCTTGAGTTCCGAGGGCGGCACGGATTCTGAAGCGGAAGATGAAAAACTCACTCCGCCTCCGATGCCCGAACATCTTCCCAAACTCGTGGAGCTTCTGCTATCAAAAACCCCGGACGTCTACAAGCCAGCCGTGGCACACGCCATCTTCCCGCCACTTGCTACGCACCTCTGCAAGACCACCTTCAAGTATATCGACAACGTGGAGCACGAGGCTACCCTGATGTGCTGTCTGCTGGCGGGTACGGGTGCAGGCAAGAACTGTGTGCAGATGCCTATCAACATGATTATGGAGGACATCAGACAGCGCGACCGGGAGAACTTGAAACGGGAGAAGGAATGGAAAGACGAGGTGACACGCAAGGGCGCCAACAAGGATAAGCGCAAGCGCCCGGAAAACCTCATCGTCCAAGAGATAGACGCTGATATGACCAACCCTGCATTCGTGATGCGCACGGCTGAGGCTCAGGAACATTTCCTCTATACATCGCTCAACGAGATAGACCAGTTCGACGCCCTCAAGGGACAGGGCAACCAGCAGTTTAAGATCATGTGCCTTGCCTTCGACCCTGGCAACCAATATGGTCAGACGCGCGTGGGCACATCGAGTATCACCGAGCGCATCACCATCCGGTTCAACTGGAATGCATCGACCACCATCCAACTGGGACAGCGATATTTCTCAAAGGTGCTCACCGACGGACCTATCAGCCGCATCAACTTCTGTACCATACCGGAGCGGGAAATCGGTGCCGATATGCCAGTATACGGCGAATACGACGATGCCTTCAGAGAGGCACTCAGACCGTACATAGAGAATCTGTGCAAGGCGTCGGGTAGGATAGATTGTGCTGAGGCTTTCGCCCTGGCAGAAAAGTTGAAGGATGAGAACGCCGACTTTTCGCGCATGTCGCAAAACAGGGTGTTCGAGAATCTCTCCTTCCGTGGCAACGTAATTGCCTTTCTCAAGGCTTGTGTGCTATACGTGGCAAACGGCTGCAAATGGGAACCCGAAATAGAAGAGTTCATCAGATGGAGCGAGAACTACGACCTGTGGTGCAAGATGATTTTCTTTGGTGCCAGCATAGCCAAGGCTAATGAGGTAGGAGAGAAATCGAGCAAGCGAGGACCTGCCAACCTGCTGCAGCTATTGCCTGACACCTTCACTTATGCGCAGGCTGAAATGGTACGTCTGCATAACGACTTCGGAAAGAAGGGTACGGCGACGATGCTGAGAAACTGGGTGAACCGTCATTATATCGAGAAAATTCCTCCGAAGGGAGCAAATGCCGACGGAGCTGACGGAGAGCAGGGCGGAAAGGTGTTCAGTATTCAGTTATTCAGTTTTAAGAAGCTATTATTCCGTTCTGACGGACTCGACCTGAGATGTTTTAACGCAAAATAGTTTAACACTTAACATTCAAACAAAATGGAAATAGTATTAAAGCGTATAGCTAAAAAGGGAACTTATACCATCGGCAGACTCTATCTGCTGACCGATAGTAGTGTAAATCGTAACTCGCTACCCGGCAAGAAGAAAGACGACAAGTGTACATTGATTCATACCTTTGACAGCCAGCTGCTATCCAAGGATACATATCTCTGTGATACCATGGAGCCTACATGGCGTAATCTGCTGGGTATCAAGCTAAAGCCAGAGGAAGTGGATGCCCGCTATAGCCGCAAGAGCGGCGTGAAGGCTCGTAAGGTACCTGGCCATACTGCCATTCCTGAGGGTACTTATCCTGTGGTCATATCGTATTCTCCAAGATTCAAGCGTTGGCTGCCATTGCTGGTGGGCGTGCCGAATTTCGAGGGCATCCGCATCCATGCAGGCAATTATCCTGACGATACGCAAGGCTGCATCCTTGTGGGAGAGAACAAGTTCGAGGGCATGGTGGTGAACTCCCGCATCTGGCTGCAGCGGCTCATCAACGCCATGACAGCGGCGCGCGACCGAGACGAAAGTATCTGGATAACCATCCTATAGGTTACAAGTAATAAACAGATAGGGAACGCACTGCGTTCCCTATTTATATTATATATGATACTTATTTTGGTAGTGGCGCTTAGATTTAACAGGGGCTCCATGGAAGGAACCGCTGCCCATACCGCTGCCACGAAGACTCTCATGGAAGCCTGAACCACCGCTGTATTCACCCCAGCGGGCTCTGATTCTATCCACATAATCTACCGTCTCCGTGCCTCGCATGTAACCGTATTTCACCACCGGGTCTGTGTAATAAGCCGGTTGAGAAAGGCGCAGAATATAATTGCGAATTACGCCCCAATTGTGCGGATTCTGACCATGTTTGCGAGCCAGCGACATCGCATCTCTGATGTGGAAATAGCCACCATTATAAGAAGCAAGGGCGAAAAGCATGCGCTGGGACGGGTCGCCCACGTCAGAAAAATGCCCCTGCAGTTCCGCCATATATCTGGCTGCCGCAGCCACATTCGCCTCAGGTTCATGAATCATGCTCATCGGCAAACCCAGATGGGCAGCCGTGCCTGGCATAATCTGCATCAGTCCGCAAGCTCCAGCCCATGACTTTGCATTCGGGTCAAAACAGCTCTCCTGATAACATTGGGCAGCCATCAGACGCCAGTCCATGCGAGCCGTTCCGCTATAGCGCTGGAAGAGGTGGTCGTAGCGGGAAATAACACCCTTAGAACGGTTCAGAAATGGTGAATAAACGTGGCGACGCACGCTGGCAGAAGAAAGCAGCCACGATTCTTCCTGCTTGACCTGAGCAATCAGCTTAGGCTTAAACCAGCCGTTCAGGGTGTCGGCAAGACTCTTGTTACCGTTCTGCACAGCCCATTGGGTTCGGGTACTGTCGGGCGTAACACCACAGAACAGCAGGTTGCCTCTGGTCTGTTTTCGGGGTAGGGGCACGGCAATCACATCACCTTCTCCCTTCTCCAGTTTGCGTACCATTTCAGCCGTATCCTTACATTCTTCTACGCGTAACGACACGCCGATCTGCTGGGCAAACTTCTCGCAGAGCAGATATTGCAGTCCCATTCCGTGGCTGCGGTAATCATAATAGGTAGTAGGGCCGTTAACGGTAAGCATGATGAGCTCACCATTGGCCTGAATATCTTCGAGCGAAAGCCCCTTGCTGGTTGAAGCAGGTTTCTTTTCATCACCATCAGCCCCATCAGAGTTGTCAGCATGCTCCATTTCGCCTACAGGAGTTCCCCATGGCGTAAGCTCCTGCTGCGGTTTCTTGTCGGCACAGGCAGCGAGCAAAAATAGTGCATATAATGCGTATAAATATCCTTTATTCTTCATTTCAGCTGCAAAAGTACGAAATATTTTGCACATAAGTGAGAAATTATTTGTTTATTCTAATAAAAATATGTACTTTTGCAATGTTTTTCAAACAAAATATAGAAATATGTTACGAATAGCAGTACAAAGCAAGGGTCGTCTTTTCGACGACACCATGAATCTTTTAGCAGAGGCTGACATCAAAGTAAGCGCCTCTAAACGCACCCTTCTGGTGCAGTCAAGCAACTTTCCTCTCGAGGTTCTCTACCTTCGTGATGATGATATTCCTCAGAGCGTAGCCTCTGGTGTGGCAGATATCGGAATCGTGGGCGAGAACGAGTTTGTTGAGCGTGGAGAGAATGCGCAGATTATTGACCGTCTGGGTTTCAGCAAGTGCCGCCTGAGCCTCGCCATTCCTAAGAAGATTGATTATCCGGGATTGCAATGGTTCAACGGCAAGAAGATTGCTACTTCTTACCCTAACATCCTGCGCAAGTTTATGAAGAAGAACAACATCAATGCCGACATCCATGTCATTACGGGTTCTGTAGAAATCAGTCCGGGCATCGGTTTGGCTGACGGTATTTTCGATATTGTAAGTTCAGGTTCTACTCTGGTCAGCAACAATCTTGCTGAGGTTGAGGTGGTGATGAAGAGCGAGGCTCTGCTCATCGGCAACTGGAACATGGACGAGGAGAAGCATCAGATTCTGAACGAGATGCTGTTCCGCTTCGAGGCTGTGCGTTCTGCACAGGACAAGAAGTACGTGATGATGAATGCTCCTAAGGCAAAGGTTCAGGAGATTACAGAAGTATTGCCAGGCATCAAGAGTCCTACGATTATCCCATTGGCTGATGAGGAATGGTGCTCTATCCACACTGTGCTCGACGAGAAGCGTTTCTGGGAAATCATAGGCAAGTTGAAGGAACTCGGTGCTCAGGGCATCCTGGTAACACCAATCGAAAAGATGATATTATAATAATGTGTAGTGTTTAATGTGTAATGTTTATTTAGAGACATTATGCGTTAAAAACCAAACATTAAACATTAATAATTAAATATTAATAATAGGAATGAAGGTAATAAAGTATCCTGCAAAGGAGGAATGGAGCGAGATTGTAAAACGCCCACACCTGGATGTTTCGCAGCTGAATGCGACCGTACAAGGTGTACTCGACGATGTGAAAAACCATGGCGACGAAGCCGTGAAGCGTTACGAGGAGAAGTTTGATCATGCCCATCTCGATTCTTTGGCTGTGACTGAAGCTGAAATCGAAGAGGCAGAGAAAATGGTTTCTCAAGAACTGAAAGACGCTTTGCACCTCGCCCATCATAACATTGCCGCATTCCATCATAGCCAGAAGTTTGATGGTGTAAAGGTTGAAACTTGCCCTGGTGTAACCTGCTGGCAGAAGAGTGTGGCTATAGAGAAGGTGGGATTGTATATCCCGGGAGGTACTGCTCCTCTCTTTAGCACCGTTCTGATGCTGGCTACTCCTGCCAAGATTGCGGGATGTAAAGAAATAGTACTGTGTACTCCTCCTAATAAAGAGGGCAAGGTGAATCCGGCTATCCTCATGGCGGCAAAGATTGCGGGCGTAAGCAAGATCTTTAAGGCGGGTGGCGTTCAGGCTATCGGAGCCATGGCTTACGGTACGGAGAGCGTGCCTAAGGTTTATAAGATCTTCGGTCCGGGCAACCAGTTTGTCATGGCTGCCAAGCAGCAGGTTTCCCTGCACGATGTGGCTATAGACATGCCTGCCGGTCCGTCTGAAGTTTGTCTTATTGCCGACGAAACAGCCAACCCTGTGTTTGCTGCTGCCGACCTGTTGTCGCAGGCTGAACATGGTTTCGATTCTCAGGTTTTCTTCATTACTACATCTGAAAAGGTGTTGGATGATGTAAAGAATGAAGTTGAAGTACAACTTGAACATTTGCCACGTAAGGAGATGGCACAAACCTCGTTAGATAACTCTAAGTTTATCCTCGTGAAGACTGAAGAGGAGGCAATAGACCTCTGTAATACTTATGCGCCGGAGCATCTGATTATCGCCACAGCCGATTACGAGCAGCTGGCAGAAAAAGTTGTGAATGCAGGTAGTGTATTCCTCGGAAACTATGCGTGCGAAAGTGCAGGCGACTATGCAAGCGGTACGAACCATACCTTGCCAACCCATGGTTATGCTTTGGCTTACAACGGAGTGAACCTGGACAGTTATAATCGCAAAATCACCTTCCAGCATCTAACAGAAGAAGGTATTCGTAACATTGGAAATGCTGTAGTGACCATGGCGGAAAATGAGCAATTGGAAGCTCATGCCAATGCGATGAGACTGAGAGTGAACAGTTTGAAACAATAGGGTAAAAAGGGAAGTTGTAAAAATACTTCTTAATAGCTTTTGAAAGAAAAATGAAAGAATTGAAAGATTTGTGCCGAGAGAACATCTGGAATCTGGCACCTTACAGTTGCGCCCGTACGGAGTTTGCAGGCAGAAATGCCCGCGTCTTCCTCGATGCCAACGAAAATCCATATAATGACCCTTACAATCGCTATCCTGATCCGCTGCAGGTTGAACTGAAGAAGCAGATCAGCAAGATTAAGGGTGTGGCTGAAGAGAAAATCTTCCTGGGCAACGGTTCTGACGAGGCCATCGATTTGGTTTACCGTGTATTCTGCCGCCCGGGCAAGGATAATGTAGTAGCGATTGCACCTACTTACGGAATGTATGAAGTTTGTGCAGACATCAACGATGTGGAGTATCGTTCTGTATTGCTTGATGAAAATTATCAGATTTCTGCCGGAAAACTGCTGGCAGCCTGCGATGAACAGACAAAGGTTATCTGGTTCTGCAGTCCGAACAATCCTACGGGTAATCACATTAACCGCGAGGCTATCGTAGAGGTGTTGCAGAAATTCCAGGGTATTGTCATCATCGACGAAGCCTACAGCGATTTCTCTTCGGAGCGCACATTCCGCAGCGTACTCGACAGATTTCCCAACATGATTGTGCTCAACACCATGAGTAAGGCATGGGGCTGTGCAGCCCTCCGTTTGGGAATGGCTTTTGCGAGCAAGGAGATTGTTGACATATTCAATAAGGTGAAATATCCTTATAACGTCAATCTGCTTACTCAGGAGCATGCGCTGGAAGTGATGAAGAATCCGCTGAAGGTTGACGAATGGGTGAAGAACATCCTGCAGGAGCGTTCTAAGGTAATGGCTGCATTCCTGGATCTGCCTATCTGCGAGAAGGTTTATCCTACTGATGCAAACTTCTTCCTGGCTAAAATGACCGACGCCAATGCCATCTATAATTATCTGGTGGCACAAGGCATTATCGTAAGAAACCGCAACAAGGTTCAGTTGTGTGGCAACTGTCTGAGAATTACGATAGGAAACAAGAGCGAGAATGCTGAATTACTCGGTGCTTTGAGACAGTACTAAATTATTTTGGAAAAGTTCAGTATATAATATGAAAGAGGGTGAGTCATAAATATATGATTCACCCTCTTTTTAGCATTTATCTTCTTCTGCCTCTACCTTCATTTCTTCCTTGATTTCCACGACCTTGATTTCCACGGCCGCCGCGTTCGTTCTTATCCCCGCTGTTGTAGCGGTTCTTGCGACTGTGGTTGTCGTTGTCGAAATTAGGGTTGAAGCTCTTTTTCTTCTTGTTCTTGAAGAAGCCGGCACCTCCGCTTAATGGGCGGCCTTCGTTCAGATATTTATCTTCATCATAGCAGCCTACATTTCCGAAACCCTTTGGTGCATAGCGGTCAGACGCATTTCTGCCAGTTCCACGCTTGCCTTTAGCACCTTTTCCTACACCAGGATTATCGTATGTAGAACCTATCGCCTTATCGTCATAATGCGTCTTCTTACCCTTGAAACTGCCACCCATGCTCTTCCTGTCGTAGAGTTTGTCGATGAGGTCGGCTCTGCCTATCCGGCGAAGTTCACTCTCGATGGCGCGGCGCTCTTCAGGCTTGTACCAGAAGAAGAACATGCGCTGGGCAAGCTTCTCTTTCTGAGTCTTGGCGCTGAAGACCGGCTCCAGGGTGTAAGGATCGTAACCCGTATACCAGGTCTCGGTAGAAATGGTCATAGGAGTAGGGGTGAAATCCTGCACCTGCTCCAGATGGAAATCCAGTCCCTTCGTAATGACGGCAAGTTCGGCCATGTCTTCTTCATGACAGCCCGGATGCGAACTGATGAAGTAAGGAATGATCTGCTGGTTAAGACCTTCTTCCTTGTTGATCTTGTCGAAGATGCGCTTGAACTCGTAGAAGAGGTCGAACGATGGCTTGCGCATGAACTTCAAGACTTCCGGACTCGTATGTTCGGGAGCCACCTTCAGTCGGCCGCTCACGTGCTTGGTAATCAGTTCGCGCGTGTATTCTCTAGCCGCCTGATTCACCTTTTCATCCTTGCTCTTATGCAGCAGAAGGTCGTAACGCACACCACTACCAATGAAACTCTTCTTGATTCCCGGCAAAGCATCTACAGCATGATAAATCTCCAGAAGCTTGCTGTGGTCGGTATTGAGGTTCGGACAAATCTGAGGGTTTACACACGACGGGCGCTTGCACACTTCGCAGGCTTTCTGATTCTTGCCGTGCATTCCGTACATGTTGGCAGAAGGACCGCCCAAATCGCTCAGATAGCCCTTGAAATCAGGCATCTGGATGATTTTCTTCACCTCCTTCAGAATGCTCTCCTTGCTGCGGCAAACCACGAATTTACCCTGATGGGCAGAAATGGTGCAGAAAGAACAGCCGCCGAAACAGCCACGATGAAGGTTCACGGAGAACTTGATCATCTCGTAGGCAGGAATGGTCTTGCCCTTGTATTTAGGATGAGGCAAACGCGTATAAGGCAGGTCGAAAGCCGCATCCAGTTCCGCGGTAGTCATCAGCGGGAAAGGCGGATTCACCACTACATATTTGACCGTCAACTTCCTGAATCATGCGCTGAGCATGCATCTGTTGGCTTCTTCCTCCAGATGGCGCACGTTCTCAGCCTGTCCCTTCTTGTTGTGGAGACATTCTTCGTGGCTGTGGAGGATGATGTCATCGTCCTTGAAACCGCCCGGAATCTCACTTTCCTTGCAGTAGAAAACCACCTGCGGCATTTCGTGGATTTGGCTAAGCGTCTTGCCTTCTGCAAAGGCATTGGCTAGTTCTTACGATAGAACGTTCGCCCATTCCGTAGAGAATGAGGTCGGCGCCCGAATCGCAGAGAATGCACTTGCGGAGCTCGTCTTTCCAATAGTCGTAGTGGCTGATGCGGCGCAACGAAGCCTCAATACCGCCTAGTGCTACAGGTACGTCGGGAAAGAGTTTCTTCAGTATCTGCGTATAGACGATAGACGGATAGTCGGGGCGCATGTCGTGGCGGGAGTCGGGACTGAAAGCGTCCTCGCTACGCATGCGGCGGTTGGCCGTGTAGCGGTTCACCATCGAGTCCATGGCACCCGGAGAAACACCAAAGAAGAGGCGAGGGCGACCGAGTTTCTTGAAGTCTCGGAAATCGCCGTGCCAGTCGGGCTGGGGAACGATGGCTACCCGATAGCCGTTGGCTTCCAGTATTCGTCCGAGGATGGCAGGGCCGAAGGATGGGTGGTCAACGTAAGCATCTCCTGAAAAGAGGATGACGTCGAGTTCGTCCCATCCGCGCAACTCGCATTCTTTCTTGGTGGTAGGTAAGAAATCTGTTAACTTATAATCCATTCAATATTTTTTAATCATTTACTGCGTCTGGTTCTGCATCTGCTGCAGCCTCAGCCTGCTTCTTGTCTTTCCAGTCTACGTAGAGCAGAACGAGGTTGTGAAGACCGAGCGCCTTCATGTTCTGATTGTAGATGACGTCGAGACAGAGATCGAGCAACTCCTTATCCTTGATGTCGCTGCTCTCGAGGAGTGAACGCACATTAAGTTTCAGTTTATCGAGCACTTCCTCGTCGATAATGCCGTTGCTGTCTACGAGGTTGCGGAGTAACTGATACTTTTCGATGGTCTCTAAATGCTGGTCGCTCACTTCGATAGAGCGAGTGCCAGACTGGTTGGCTTGAATCTTATACATAAGCTTAAAATTTTTTATCTGTTTTACTTTTAATTTAATCTGTCAGAAATTTGAGAATGCCGAGCAACACGCTGGTGCGGGTTCTTTCGTCGATGATGCATTCCAGCGGGAATCCCATGACGAAGCTACGGTAAGTTGTGCTCTTGTAGGCAACAGCCGCACTCGTTCCCGTATCGTATTGCATCGCCGTGAAGGCGTAATTGCCAACCGGTTTCAATATCTCGGGATGGGTTGCCGCATAATGCTGGGCATTCAGCTCGTTATAATAGCTGAACTGCAGACCTAAACCCTTGACGTTAGGCGAAGTGTAGACAATACTGTCTCGTTCTGTTACGGTTGAATCTTCGGGATTGATGTCCCTGGTGATGGCCGTAGAACCTGTAGGCTCATAGCTGAGTTTCAGAATATCGCTCAGGAACGCTTGTTCCTCTTCAGTCTGCATGTCGCTTCCGGTGTAAGAACCGCTTATCAGGATTCTGCCGCCTTGGCTGGCGTATTGCCTGATGCTGTTCTGCAGGGCAGGCGTGAACGACTTGAAGAAGGTGTGAGTATAGCCGTCATGGCGCTCCAATCCGTTGATGAGGTCAACTGCCTGATAGTTCTTCATCTGAACCCTGCCGCTGGTGATGACTTCGCTCGAACAGCTGGAAATATTATATTTGCCCGAAGCTGCAATACTTGTAGCATGCGCCTGAACGTAGTTGAAGTCATTGCCTGCCACAAACTTACCAATCATTTCGTTGCCGCTGAAACCGAGTCCGAAACTGGTTTCGTTGCCCATTCTGCTTCTGTCGAACACCTGTTGCTTGCCGCTCCATCCCGCCGTCAGTCCGTAGCTTACGCCCGGATCCTGATTGAGGTCAAATCCCTGCTTTTCCTCGTCATCCACGACCTGCGGAGAGGCAAGGCGATGGAAATTGTTTACGATGAGCACAGACTTGCTGGCAGCAGGATTATAGAGCACAGAGAGGGTTTCGGTGGTGAAACTTTCTCCTCCCGCATTAACCGCAGCCACCTTAAAATGGTAAAGTTTGCCCGGTTCCAGCTGCATCTGGCAGCGGGTGGTGTTCACGATGGTTCCGTTGTCAAAACCGCCTTGTCCCTCAGCCTTATAAATAATGTAAGAAGTAGGGCGGGCAGATGGTTCCGTCTTGTCCAGCTGGGCAGTCCATGAGAGTAGGGCAACACCTTGGTTCTGCGTAACGCTAAAGTTCTGCGGAGCCAGCGGCTGGACCACGTATCGGGTTCCATGATTGCTGTTTACGAAGCGCAGGATAGTTTTGTAGATGGAGCGTGCGATATAGAATTTTCCGAGCGGATCCTGAGCAATTCTCATATCAGGGAAATTCTGATGCGAAAGCATTTCGAGAATAGCCGACGGAACTTCCGGCAGACGGGTTTCAGAATAGTTTCTGTCCCATAGGTAGCGTTTGCCGAATTCTCCGAACTGAGCCGTCAGATCCGTAACGAGATTATCGCGCAAAGCCCTGGCAAAATCCTTGGATGTGAATCTGGAGATTCCGCTGTTCAGTATTCCGTCGTTATAATCTGTGGTGCAGATAGCAAGGGCTCCAACGGTAGATTTTCCGTCCTTATTGTAACCCGCATCACTATGAAGTGCCAGCGAGAGTTCTATAGGCACATGCTTGCCATTTTTGGCAGGCATGTAAACCGAACCGCCGCCCAGCCAATTGGTCATCAGCGAACGGGTGTTGATGTCGTCGGCGTAATCATTTTCTCCCTTTCGGCCTCCATAAACCTTATAGGGAGCACCAGCCCATTGGGCGTAGTATCTGGCTCCTTCCAGGCAACGGGGCAATCCGCTGGTGTAACCGCCACGCTCTATGTTTCCCATGCCGCCGCCAAAGCGGACAGCATCTGTAGTTACTACTCCACGGCGTGAAGCCTTGTTGGTGCAGACTACCCGGTTGAACTCGTTGCAGCCCTTGTCGAAATCGAAGGTGCCCAGGTAAACCCAGGTACCTCCGCCCATGCGCTGGTTAACGGAAAACTCCGTGGCTTCGCCCTTGTGATAAACGATGTATTTTGCATCGCTCACGCTCTTGGGGAGCGACTGGTAGCTTACGTAGACTGCGTATTTGCCGGCTTCCTTGAAACGGGGCTGGTAGCTTACCTGGCTAGTTTTCTTGCGCTTGGTAGCCTTCGCCTGTCTCACGGTTCCCATGCGGAACGGATTTTCCCCATCTTTCAGTCGGTAGCGGTTGGCAAAACCGAGCGAATCGCATTTTTTCCATCGCTTGCTCGCCTCCTTTTCGAAATAATAAACCGACTTGACAGCATCATCATTATCGATGACGATTTCGTTTCTCTGCCAGTCTCTTTCACGGGGTGTGAAGACGATGGCTCCCGCATTCTGGAGCATCGGGATGAGGTAGGGCACGACGATGGTTTGGGTAAAAAGATCTTCGTTTGTGCAAAACAGGTTAGGGCGTTGCCATTTCCATACATCTCTGTCGGCATAATAATACCGTCCGTGCGAGGCCCATAGCGAAAGGTGCCTGTTCTGTAGTCCTGCCGTAACGAAATAAGGGCGGGAAACATTAAACACCCATGGGTCGCCATCATAATCTATGCCTTGCCATGCGCCGCTGTTAGCCTCGTTGTAGATAGGAAAAAACGATTTGCCGTTAGCCTGAAGCGAAGCTCCAGCGGCTAACAGCAAACTGCTTATCAAACAATATGTTATGTTTTGGTGTTTCACTTTACGAATACTCCTTCTTTAATAGCTGACTAAACCGTTATCTTCTAAGGTTTAATCAATATTTCCGATTGTGAACTTCTCCGGTTTCTTTCCTTTGAAATCCTTGAAGTACAACTTGATTTCACGCATGTCTTTGTCAACATCTCCTGACGGGATAATCTGCCTGGTGCATTGGATGACCTTCTTCTCATAGTCAAGCCCATAGAGATGGATAGGCAGATGCGCCTTGAGGGCTATGAAATAGAATCCCTTTTTCCATTCCGGGTTGAGCGAGCGGGTACCTTCGGGCGTAATGCACAGTCCGAAAGCCTTGCGCTTATCCGCTTCTGCAGCCAGATTATCCGTCATGCTGGTATGTTTGCTTCTCCACACAGGAATACCTCCCATCTTTCTGAAGATAGGACCTAGCGGCCAGAAGAACCATTCCTTTTTCATGAGGAAATTACATTTGATTCCCTCAGCATGGGCAAAGAGCTGGCCTAGGATCAGATCCCAGTTGCTGGTGTGCGGAGCCATGCAGATAATATACTTTTCAGGAAGCTCCTGGGTGATGATTTTCTTATAGCCCAAGCGTTTATACAATATCCATTGACAAATTCCTTTTACCATATATTTAAATAGGTGTATTTCCTGATTCTGATGATGAAAGGATTATGCCAGGTTTGAAATCTGGTCGATGATTTCGCTCACCTGCTTGTTGAAGTCGACTGTGAGTTTCTTATAATATTCACCCTTCGTGATTCCCGGTTCCGGGTGAGACACGCGGCTGATGTAATCGCCGTTGATCATGACGATAGCTGAAAGAATGCCATCCACATCTTCCTGTGTAGGCTTACCATTATACAAAGATGCAGCTACTGTTTCGGCGAAAAGTTCGCTTGTAATGTAGTTGATCGTGCGCTTTAAATCTCTTTTATTAGCCATAATTCTTTTCTCCTAATTAATGAATAATTAAAAATATCGCTCAAAGATAATCATTTTCTTTGAAATAACATCATTTTTTGGGAAAAAATGTATCTATTAACGCATTTTTAGCATTTTTCTTTCCGTATCTCGCAGAAAAGAGTTATTTTTGCAGATGTTTTTGAAGTTTCAACTAATTAAATAAAAAACGAATTATGGAAAAAAGTGCATTGCAGATTGCAAGAGCTGCTTATCAGCCAAAATTGCCTAAGGCTCTCCAGGGCCCAGTAAAGGCAGTTGAAGGTGCAGCAACACAGTCAGTAGGTAATCAGGATGAAATCAAGGCGTTGTTCCCTAACACTTATGGAATGCCTGTTATTACATTCGAGGCAGGTGAGACTAAGGAACTTCCTGCTTTCAACGTAGGTGTTATCCTCTCAGGTGGTCAGGCTCCTGGCGGTCACAACGTGATTTCTGGTCTCTTCGACGGTGTGAAGTCTCTCAACCCAGCTAACAAGCTCTATGGTTTCATCCTCGGTCCTGGTGGTCTCGTTGACCATAAGTACATGGAGATTACTTCTGAAATCATGGACGAATACCGCAATACTGGTGGTTTCGACATCATCGGTTCCGGACGTACCAAGCTTGAGAAGGAAGACCAGTTTGAGAAGGGTATTGAGATTCTTCGTGAACTCGGCATCAAGGCACTTGTCATCATCGGTGGTGACGACTCAAATACCAACGCTTGCGTTCTCGCAGAATACTATGCTGCTAAGAAGTATGGCGTACAGGTAATCGGTTGCCCTAAGACAATCGACGGCGACTTGAAGAACGAGCAGATTGAGACTTCTTTCGGTTTCGATACAGCCTGCAAGACATATTCTGAGCTCATCGGTAACATCGAGCGCGACTGTAACTCAGCACGTAAGTACTGGCACTTCATCAAGCTGATGGGTCGTTCAGCATCTCACATCGCTCTTGAGTGCGCTCTCCAGACTCAGCCAAACATCTGCTTGATTTCAGAGGAGGTAGAGGCTAAGGAAATGTCACTCGATGATGTGGTTACTTATATTGCAACTGCAGTAGCTAACCGTGCTGCTGAGGGCAACAACTTCGGTACTGTTCTCATCCCAGAGGGCCTGATCGAGTTCATCCCAGCTATCAAGAAGCTCATCGCAGAATTGAACGAGGTTCTTACAGACCCTGCAACAGGCGAGAGCCGTGAGTTTGCAAGTGCTGAGGAGCAGATTGCATTCGTTAAGGGTGCCATCGCTAAGGACAACCTCGCAGTATTGGAGTCTTTGCCAGCTGACGTAGCTCGCCAGCTTTGCCTCGACCGCGACCCTCACGGAAACGTACAGGTTTCTCTCATCGAGACAGAGAAGTTGCTTTCTCGCATGGTAGCTGAGAAGTTGGCTGCATGGAAGAAGGAAGGCAAGTTTGTTGGTAAGTTCTCTGCACAGCACCACTTCTTCGGTTACGAGGGACGTTGCGCAGCTCCTTCTAACTACGATGCAGACTACTGCTACTCACTCGGTTTCAACGCTTCACGCCTCATCGCTAACGGCAAGACCGGTTACATGTCAATCATCAAGAACACAACAGCTCCTGCAGCAGAGTGGATTGCAGGTGGTGTGCCAATCACTATGATGATGAACATCGAGCGTCGTAATGGTGCTAACAAGCCAGTTATCCGCAAGGCTCTCGTTGAGCTGGATGGCGCTCCATTCAAGTTCTTCGCTTCTAAGCGCGATGAGTGGGCTAAGGAAACAGCTTACGTTTATCCAGGTCCTATCCAGTACTGGGGTCCTTCTGAGGTTTGCGACCAGACCACAAAGACTCTCCAGTTGGAGCAGGCTAAGTAAAAAATAGAATAAATATTTTTTTATATGTCAACAAGACGAACGGCTTCTTCACAGAAAAAGAGTGCCATGGCGAGAAAGAAAACTCCTCGGCGTGGCGGCTCCCGTGGTAGAAGGCGTTCGTCTTCTTTTTTGCAACGCTATCCCCGTTGGGCGTGGTGGATAGGCGGAACGGCGGTTATCGTGCTCTATGTCTTTCTGTTCTATCATTTCTTTGTAGGGCCAACTGGTTTCCGATGGCGTGCGCTTTATGGCGATGCTGAATATCCTGAAGGTTACGAGATTCATGGAATCGACATTTCGCATTATCAGGGCAAGATAGACTGGGAACAGCTCAAGAATGCGATGATCAAGGGGTGTCCTGTGCGCTTCGTCATCATCAAGAGTACGGAAGGTTCTTCACGGCTCGATGAGAATTTTCGCGAGAACTTTAATCAGGCTCGCGATTTCGGTTTCATCCGGGGTGTTTATCATTTCTGGAGCAATAAGTCGACAGCCCGAAAACAGGCCTATTATTTCCTAGACCAGGTTCATCTTACGGATGGCGATTTGCCTCCGGTACTGGATATTGAACATAAGCCGGCAGATAAGAGTGTGGAGGATTTCCAGCGTGATGTGCTTACCTGGCTGCATATTGTAGAGGATAAGTATCATGTTAAACCTATCATCTACACCTATTATAAATTCAAGGAGCAATATCTGAGTGCGCCTGTCTTCGATGATTATCCTTACTGGATAGCCCACTATTATGTTGACAAGGTTCAGTATAAGGGCAAATGGAAGTTCTGGCAGCATACGGATGTGGGCAAGTTGCCGGGCATTAAAGGCTACGTAGATTTCAATATTTACAACGGCAGTTATTATGAGCTCAAGCAGCTCTGCATAGGAAGCAATAATAATGAGAAGAAATTCATGGAATAAAGGTTGGACTTTTGGCAATATGCGAAAATCCAACCTTTATTCGTATGTTTTAATCTGATATTTCTGATTTCAGATTTTTCGTTCTGAATGTTTAGAATCAGAAAAGAATCTTTATGAACCTAAAACAAGGCAGGCCCAATTGTTGTCAATCTGTCTATTTATTTCATGCATTCCCAGTTCTTCTGCTTTCTCCAGGAGTACAGGAATATCTTCTTCGTAGAAGCCGCTCAGAACCAGGGTTCCGCCGATGTTCATCACGCTACGGAAAGCGCGCATGTCGTCGAGCAGAATGTTGCGGTTGATGTTGGCTAGAACCAGGTCGAAAACGCCGCTGATGTGGTTGATTACCTGACTGTTGCCAAAGAGTACTTCCATGTTAGTTACGCCGTTCAGCACGGCATTATGCTTGGCATTTTCCACGCTCCACTCGTCAATATCGTAGCCTACCACGTCTTTCGCTCCGAGTTTTGAGCAGGTGAGGGCAAGTATTCCCGTACCCGTTCCGCAATCCAGGATGCGCTTGGTTCTGATAGGCATGTGGAGCAGCTGCGAAATAATCATGCGTGTGGTTTCGTGGTTTCCTGTTCCGAACGCCAGTTTTCGCCTCAATACCTATTTCTATCATGTCGGGTCTGTTGCTCGTATCGGGATAGAGTTCGGGATGTTTCGCATCGTAAATCACCACCTGGTTGTCCACATAAATTGGTTCGAATCCCTGTTCTTCCCATTCCTGGTTCCAATCCTTGTATTCTGCATCTTTCACCTCGTAGGTAATTTCCGCATCCCCAATAGGGAAATCAGAAAGACGGTCATCCAGCAGCTCTTTGTCGAAGAGTTCTTTCTGCACATACGCTTTCAGTCCGGTTTCTGTTTCTTCAAAAGATTCAAATCCGACTTCGGCTGCACCATCGGCAAGCAGATCCTGACAGTCCTGCATCAAGTCGGCAGTCGTTTCAATTGTGAATGTTGCTACTAAATATTTCATATTTAATTTGTATTAATTTCTTGTCTAAAAACGCCTTCGAATGTTCAAAAAAGCTAGATTTGTTTTAAATCTTCTGCAAAATTATAAAAAAATAGGGGAAAACCTACAATTATTTAGGGAAATTCTGTATTTTTGCATAAAGATAAGCAATATTTTTGCATTCAGATTATTATATAATCAGAAAAGGGCTCTTTCGGGAGTATTTTTCCTGATGGTTTATGATGGATCTGGAAAGAGAAAAATGGAGAAAAAAAATAATAGGAGAACAGAATATGAAAAGAAAGTATCTTCTTGCAGTCCTTATCGCAGCTGCGATGCCACTCACTTCGATGGCACAGGACGATGACCTCTACTTCAATCCGAAGAAGGAGGCCAAAGAAAAGGCTGAAAGACGGGCTTTGCTCCAGCGCCAGTATGCTGAACAGCGGGCACGTAGAGATAGTGTTTATCGGCTGTTTTGGAGCGGAAGCGACCGTTCGGTAGATGAATACAATCGGGGCGGCAGAATCTTCAGCCATTATGAGAATGTAGGGAAAGATTCCCTGGGCAACGACATTATTCAGTTCCATGTGGGCAAGGGTGTGGCGCCAGACAGCATTTATGATGATGCTTACTTCGCCCAGAAGTATGCTGACAGGGATGAAGATTTCGTACGCACACGCGAGATGAGCCGATGGGACGGATTCTATGATCCGTGGTTCTACGATTATTATGGTTACGGTCCTTACTACTGGCGCAGCCGCATGTGGGGCTGGCACAATCCTTGGCGCTACGGCTATTATGCCGGCTGGTATGATCCTTGGTTCGACCCTTGGTACGATCCATGGTATTATGGTTACTGCGGCTGGTATGGTGGCTGGTACGACCCTTGGTATTATGGCTGGGGCGGCTACTACAATCCTTGGTATTGGGGCGGTCCGGTAATCGGACATGTTAGCTATGGTGGACGCAATTCGGGCGGTTATGCAGGAAGCAGAACTTATCGTTATAATGGCGATAAAGGCTATGCTGGCAACAGTACTTACCGAAGCAACAGAAACCGCAATTTCGGCGGTCGCATCAACGGTAATGGCCGTTACAATAGCGTTCGCAACAATAATAATACCAACAACTTCGACCGCAGCAACTTTGGCGGATTCGGAAACCGTAGTGGAGCCAGTTTCGGAGGCGGATCGCATTCCGGTGGTGGAAGCTTTGGCGGAGGAGGCGGTAGCTTCGGAGGCGGCAGTCGCTCAGGTGGCGGCGGCTTTGGTGGAAGAAGATAGTCGCTTTTCAGCTTATAGTTAATAGTTTATAGTTAATAGCTTGGGCTTTGTTCTGAGGATGAAGACAATTTTCGAAAATGAAAACTTTCATCTGGGAATGAAGACCTTAAGAATTAAGAGATTATGAAGAATTTAAAATATTTATTCCTGGCTTCATTGGGACTCATGTCAGCCCCAATGTTGGCTCAGGAAACTTATCAGGATACTAAGTTTGCAGAAAATTCCCTCACGGGTACTGCACGCTATGTAGGTATGGGTGGAGCTATGGAAGCCTTGGGCGCAGATATTTCTACCATTTCCAGCAACCCTGCCGGTTTGGGGCTGTTCAGAAAGAGCATGGCAAGTTTCTCGGCTGGCGTTGTGGCTCAGCCTGGAGCTGATACGGAACTCAATTTCGATAAAACTCCATTTGGCTTCGACGGAAAGAAATCGGTTCCTAGTTTCGACCAGATTGGTTTCGTTTGGGCTGCTACAAATGGCGATTCGAATGTAAAGCTCAACTTCGGTTTCAACTATCACAAGAGCACAAATTTCTCTCAGATTCTTTCTGCAGCCAATTATCTCAACGGAGCATCTCAAACCAAATGGGCTTCTGCCAAGACGGCTTACGCTAAAGAATTGGATGAGAAACATGGTAAAGATGCAGGCGATCAGATTTGGAATGCGGTAGATGCTAACTATAATGCGTTGATGGGCAAAGACGAAAATGGAAACCAGATGACCTACGATGGCCGTTCGTTCCTCTTTGGCCAGTATCAGAAGGGTTACATAGGCGAATATGATTTCAACATTAGCGTAGGTTTCAACGACCGCGTATGGTTGGGCTTCACCTTGGGCATTCATGATGTTCATTACCGCAGCAATTCTGTTTATACAGAGAATTATGTGGCTGATAAGGAGGCTTACGGAACAGCTTGGGAAAGCCAGCGTATCACGGGTACCGGTTATGATGCAAAGCTGGGTATTATCTTCCGTCCGGTAGAAGATTCTCCTTTCCGTATTGGTGCTTATGTCAATTCGCCAGTATTTTATGATTTGTCGATGGATGGAACAGCTGACCTGGAACTCGTTGACAAGAATATAACGGACGATAAGGGCAATTATGCTGAGGCTAGCAATACGAACAGTTCCAGCCTCGATTATCGTCTGAATACGGCTTGGAAGACGGGTATCAGCTTGGGTCACACCATTGGCAGCAATCTTGCCCTGGGTGCTACTTACGAGTATGCATGGTACAATCACATGGATAATCGTGTGAAGGATGGCGGTTATTATGATGGTTATTGGGACGAATATTATGAAACCAGTTCAAGCGATGACCTCATGAATGATCATACCAAGCAGTCGTTGCAGGGAGTGAGCACGCTGAAGCTGGGTTTGGAATACAAGCCTGTCAGTATGTTGGCGCTCCGTCTGGGTTATAATTACGTTTCTCCGATGTTCAAGGAGAGCGCAGACCGCGACCAGACTATTCCTTCTCAGGGAACAATCTACGCCACCTCTACAGATTATACCAACTGGAAGGCGACTAACCGATTTACAGCCGGCGTAGGTTTCAACTACGAGAAGCTGTCTATTGATGTGGCTTACCAGTACAGCTGTCAGAATGGTGACTTCTATCCATTTGCAGCCTGGGAGGAGCTTGGTGCGAATGCAGCTCCTGCAACAAAGGTTGACAACAAGCGCCATCAGTTGCTGATGACCGTTGGCTATAGGTTCTAAAATGTGAAGTAGGGGGCTTATTGATTAAATAATGTGAAATCCCGATAAAAAAGCCCACTCATAGAAAAAAAAGTTGGGAAAAAGTTTGGCGGTTTCATATAAAAGCCCTATCTTTGCAATCAAGAAATCGGGATGATTTCGTGTCATAGATTAGGTTTTTAGATTAAAGGTGTTAATCACCTTATTTTCTAGGATTAAAAAATATTAGTTTTTTTAGTGGTTAATTTAGTTTTAGTAAGTATGTTTAGGGTCTGTTGTGAAACAGACCCTATTTTTTTGTGCCTTTATTTTTTGGTGCCTATACAAAAAAAATCCCCCAACAGGATGGCTTGGAAACCATACCTGTCGGGGGAAGTAACAATCCTAAATAATCTACCTTGAATAAACTAATCTATTGAAATTTATCCTTCATAAATCTACTTAAATGAACCAATACCGGCCTTATTTGAACTATTAAATCAAAAACATTATTTGTTTCTGTAATTATCCAGACCCTTGTTCAGGAAGTCGAGATAAGCACTAACATCTTCTTTGAAACTGAAGGCTGCTGCAAGAGGATTGCCGTCGTTGTCAATAGCCACATAGAATGGCTGGGCATTAGCTCCAAACTTGCTTGCCTGCAGATAACTCCACTTGTCGCCAACGGTACGCAGGGTGCGCTTCTCACCATTAAACGTTACCTCCATAGGCTCAGGAAGAGGAGTCTTGTCATCTACATAGAGTGAGATGAGAACATAATCCTTTGCCAGCTTATCGGCAACCGATGGATCTGTCCAGACAGAAGCCTCCATCTTGCGGCAGTTTACACAACCATAACCCGTGAAATCAAGCAATACCGGTTTGCCGGAAGCCTTGGCAGCAGCCATTCCCAACTCATAATCCTTGTAAGCAGGCTCTACGGTCTTGGTGTTGAGGTTGAAGTCCTGTGTGTTAATAGGTGGAGCAAATGCGCTCACAGCCTTGCAAGGAGCGCCCCAGAGACCTGGAATCATGTAAACCGAGAATGCCAAAGAACAGAGACCCAACATGATGCAGGCTACAGGCATAGGCTTGTTGATGTCGCCCCCGATTGCATCAACCTGGAACTTCAGCTTGCCGATGAGATAGAGACCCAACAGACCGAAAATGACAATCCAGAGAGAGAGGAATACCTCGCGGTCCATGATGTGCCAGCCGTAAGCCAGATCGGCTACAGAGAGGAACTTCAGAGAGAAGGCAAGCTCGATGAAGCCGAGCACAATCTTGATAGTCTCCATCCACGAACCCGACTTAGGAGCCGACTTCAACCATGATGGGAAGAGGGCGAAGAGGGTGAATGGGAGCGCCAGAGCAAGCGCAAAACCGAACATTCCCACGGTAGGAGCGAGCCAGTCGCCGGATGTAACGGTCTGAACCAGCAGCAAACCGATGATAGGAGCTGTACATGAGAAGCTGACCAATACCAGGGTGAAAGCCATCAGGAAGATAGAAATCATACCCGTGGTGCTGGAAGCCTTGTTGTCTACCGCATTTCCCCAACTGTCAGGCAATTTGATTTCAAACCAACCGAAGAACGAGAAGGCGAAAACGGCAAGCAGGAGGAAGAGGATGATGTTGAATACGGCACTTGTGCTGAGCGCATTCAGGGTGCTAGGACCAGCGATGGCTGTTACGGCAAGACCCAAAACCAGATAGATGACTACGATGCTCAAACCATAAGTAATCGCATCGCGGATACCTTTCTTCTTATCGTTCTTAGCACGCTTCAGGAAGAAACTTACGGTCATCGGGATAATAGGCCAGATGCAAGGCATGACGAGCGCAAGCAGACCGCCCACAAAACCGATGAAGAAGATGTAGAAGAGCGAATGGTTGGCGATGTCGTTAGCTCCGCCAAAAGCCTGAAGTTCTTTGACAACCGGTTTCCATAAGTCCTTGACGTTCAGATTTTCCATAGCAGATGCCAAAGCTGCGGAATCTACGGGCTGAGTAGCGCTATCGGTCTGAGCCAGGGCAGCGGCCTTGGCAAGCGAATCGGCCTTCATCTTGGCAGCAAGGGCAGGATCAATCGCCTTCGCATCCTTTGCATTCAGAGCATCTTTTGCCCCAGCTGCAGGAGTATCAACGGCTGGCGATTTACCACTCTGCTTAAATGCTGCCTCGCTTGGTGGCAGACAGTTCTGGTCGTTGCAGGCGCCATACTCCAGATAGGCATCAATATGATAATTAGGTTGGGTAAACTTCACCTTCTGTACAAAGGTAACGCTACCTTCAAAATAACGGAGTTTCATCTCGAAGAGAGGGTCGAACTTTGCAATCTCTCTGCCACGTGGCTGAAGTTTGCCTACGAGCTCAGCTCCTTCAAGCTTATTTACGTTGAACGAAGCTGAAATAGGTCCGTCGCCTCCCAAACCGGTAGAGTAGACGTGCCATCCCGGTTGGATTTTTCCGCTAAACACGATTTCGGCCACAGCACTTCCGTCTGTTTTCAGCGAGCTGGTGAACTTCACAGGGTTCATCATCTGCGCCTGAGCCAGCATTACTACAAGGAGTAATTGAAAGATTAAAAATACTTTTTTCATTTCTATTTTTTAATTTTATGTTGCAAAGTTACTAAAAACTAATCATATTACGTATTCAGATGGCTTTAAGGGTACTCGGTTTTAATTTTTTTAAGAAAAAATGCTAATTTTCTCAGTTTTACTTGGCTATTTCGTACTTTTAATGTAAACTTTGCCGACAGAATAAAGCAATCCTAAAATTTTGAAACAGAATAAAATGGCAAAGAAGAAACTATACTTGTTTCCGTGCTTTCTTCTTTTTGATTGAAATGAGAATTAATCTCAGAACAGGCAGAAAGGAAGTAATGATCAGAAAGGGGTGAACCGGTTCCATTTCCAAATTTCACCTCTTTCTTTTTCTCATAACGCCTATTTACCATAATACCGGTTATGGTTGTCGTGTTTAACCGAATACTCCTCAAACTGCTAAATCGTGAAATATGGTAAATAGAAAATTATTCGCTCAACAAGTCATGTACTTGTTAGAACAAGATACCTACTTAAGGGTATCTTTCGTATCCTCGAAGCTGATGGTAAGTAAGCAAACCACCCGAAGAATACTCAATGCAATGGTAAAAGATTGCATTTTGAAAAAGGAACTCAAACTCTATTCGGGAAACGCTTATGAATATCTCTACTCTCGATTTTGACACGGCATCTGCTTCGTTGCTAACGAAGTAAACCTAAGTAATAGACAACAAACATTAATTCTTAAACCGCATGATAATGAAAGTATTAGACATTGGTACAATAGTCAAATTTCATGGCATACGATTGCAAGTCGTAAAAGCCGTTGATGGTTGCCGAGGATGTTATTTCAAACATCAGAAACTTTGCCATGCATCAATTGTTGGTGCATGTTCTCCTCCTTTTCGCTTCGATGAAGTGATTTTTAGAAAATATGATAAAACAAAAAGAAAATCTACATGGCAAAAAATAAAAAGAAGTAATAGAAATCACTGATGAGGGAATCATCGCAGTTGATGGTTTAGTAGCTGATTTCGAATATTTGTACGACAAGATTAAAACTAAATCTTGTGACATAGTAATGACAAATAAAGCAAGCTATCTTTGCTTACTTGTTCCCTTCGAACATTGGCTATCAGATAGAGTATCTGAAGAAGAATTCAAGAAGACTGTTGCTTATATAAAAAAATGAATGGCACAAAAACCTTGAATGGATTAAAATGGTAGAACCCGAAGAATGTCATACATATATATCATGAGCCGATGTTTGATTAACAATTGGCCTTTATTAAAATATGTTAATAGTGTCGAACTTTTAAAAGAAAAATTATGATTAGACTAGAAATTGTACGGCAATCTTGGAGCCGACGCAGAAATCAAGGACTACAACGGAAACAAATTCGTTTCCTTCCGTGTTGCTCACTCTGAGAAATGGGTAGACCGACAGACGGGAGCAATCACCACGCAAACAACGTGGGTATCATGCTCATTAAACGGAGACGGTAAAGGCTTGACAGAATACCTCAAAAAGGGTACCAAGGTATTTCTGAGAGGAACACCAAACTTTATACAGTACTCTTCCCCGAAAACCCACAAAATGGAAGTCGGGGTAAATCTCTTCGTAAAAGAAATAGAATTGTGTGGTGGTCACCAGGAACAATCGCAAGATAGTACTGAAAAGAAAGCAGAAAATAAAGAACAGAATAAAGATTTACCTTTCTAAATAAAGATTATGGACGAGAACAAAATTGAACGAGTGGCGAATGCCACCGCCCGAAATTATGCTCTCGATGGATATAGACTGCTAGATTACGAGTTTAACGAAAACTCGCAACTAGCAGTCTATCAGATGCGACATAATAACGGCAACGAACTAAAGATAGTAGGAGATATTATTCGTAAAGAAATAAATATCTACCTCAACAAAAAATTGAATAAGACGATAAATTTATAAGTATAAAATATAACTTATGCAGCAACTCATAACGACACCAAACAAAATCAAGTGCATCAACTTGGATTGGCTTTCGGTATACTGCCTAGAGCCAAAAGGGGTTGTTATGAATGCTGCGTACTTTAAGGCATTAGGATGGACTGTTGAAGAACGTGAATATGGAACACCTCAGTATAGAGAAAAATTCACGTTGATGAATGGAAGACACCCATTTCTCGAAATAGAAAGAAATCCCTACTCCCTAAAACAGAATGGAGGAATCTTCGAGCCCGAATCATGCCATATTAGATTGGCCAACAGAACCCTTTATCAACCACAGCCAGTGCAGCAATTGACGAACTTCATTGTGAAATATGGATATGAATATAAAGGCATATCCCGAGTTGACGTATGTTGCGACCTTACAATATTCGATAATGCAATGAAGCCCCAAGACTTGGCCAACAAGTATATGAAGGACAAGATTTGGAAAGTACACCAATCAAAGATTGATGCTCACTCCTCAGATGGTGATGATAGTTGGCGAATCCCTATTCACTTAGGCGCCCATGGCAAAGAAACCAAAACTGGCCGAACTTGGAATTCCCTTAAATGGGGAAGCCCGAAATCTGCTCTCAGCACCAAACTCTATAACAAGACCCTCGAACTAGAAACAAACACCGGAAAGTTTTATATCAAGGACACCTGGGTGAAGGATGGCTTATGCGACCTTCAGAAAGTAAGATACGAGTACAGAAACCCAAAAACGAAGAAACTGAAATCCGCACAAAACAAGTATGTGTGGTACCTGGCACCGCAGTTGATCAAGAGATACCAATCGAAGGCGCAAAGAAGATAGATGTTTGGAGGGTAGAGTTTTCAATGAATAGTGAAGGCAGAAAATGGATAGACCTTGGCGATAACCATGTTGTCGATTTGTCCCTCAATGCCTTCGATAACTTAGATAGCTTGGCAGCTACCTTCTTCACTTGTTCAGAGTGGCTTTTCTGTTTCATCTATGCGAAATGGATAACCAAGGGACCAACAAGGCTGAAGGAAAGAACTAACCGATGCAAGAAACTTCAACTGTTCAATACCAAGTTCCTTCACTCACACTACAAACCGCAGAGACAGACAGAGACAGAAGACCCGAGCCGAACTGAGAAAATAATGATGTACCGACTGATAAATAAGAGCAAAGATAAAAATCTATCTGAGGAATATCGGGAAGCATGCAGACAAGTAGCCCTCGAAATCTCCAAAGAGCATGGTGATTGGTGGGTTCCCGATGAAATGTATAATGGGCGAATGGTCAACCACTCGTTAGAGAGACAACGAGTGAAAGAATATAAAGAAGACCACCCACAGACAGTAGAAGAATTTCGCAAATGGGCAGACAGACAATCTGAAATCACTGCCGAATTTAGCAAAGCTAAAAATCGACAAATATTTAGATGTTAGAAGAAAATTGAATAATCAGATAGAAAAACAGATAGAAAAATATAAAGATGAAATAAGAAAATTGTATGAGAGAATCAAACGAAATGAGATACAGACCCAAAAAGATGTGAATGAACTTCACAACATTTTTGGAGACCCATTCTAGACAAGATAATGAGTAAAAGATGAATGCAAATTCTCAGATATGAGTTAAAGTCATAAGTTTTTAAGTTTCTAAGTTTTAGCGAAAACTAACGATAGGCTGGCACGTGATGTGTCAGCCTTTTTGGGTTCCCAAATTTTGACACGGACACTGCTTCGATGCCCACGTAGTAAACCTAAGTCTTAGAGTACAGAGATTGAATGAAAACTGAAGAAGAAAGTTGTAATCAGAATGCGCTTTCGGCGGTGCAGTAGCACCGCCGTTAGAGTGCCAAAGAAATATCTTCTAAATAATTGGTAGTCAACACGTAAAGCCCAGTTTTGGGGTATACCCAAAACTGAGACCCCAAAAACAGACCCTAAACCACCTCCAAAACACCCCGATACCGTTCCCCTTAGAGCTTGCTTGCGCACTAAATGAGCAAATGAAGAAAATTAACAACGACCAAAAAATAACACCATGGAGACGATATCTAGAAATAGCAGACAGAAAGCTAAAAGAAAAGCAGTCCTTGGGCAAATCCCCCCTCTGCCCCACCCATATAAGGGCATAGTCGGTAGCCCCCTCTTTAGGTTTCGGGCGCATTGTCGGGGGCTGCCGCCTATACCCTTATACCCGTGCGCCCTCCCCCCAGGGGGTGGGCTCCCACACGTCCGTGGCTAAATAATCACCGCTTCACGCTGTCGCCCTTCCATGCCGAAACCACCTTCTCGCCCTCGGGTAAGGCTTGTTTTTGCTAGATGCCACCCTAAAGGGATGGCGAACTAGCAAAAAACAAGCCCCACCCTCGCTTGACCGACAGAGCGGTGTCCGAGAGCCTTATCTTTATGGGACCCGCGGCTGCTGCGCAGCCCCCATAAAGATAAGGCACTCGGGCTTATCTGTCGCCTAACGGACGTCAACCCCCTTCAGCCCCGCAAATCGGGGCTACATGTGCTGAACTTGCTTGCGTATCTTGACCCAACTTCGTTTTTCTTCGGGGAGGGGGCTTGCAGCTCCCCTCCACTCAGAAAAAACGATAGACGAATACCCCCTGAGCAAACTTGCTGCCATGTATTGTGGCTTGCAGCCACAAAAGACGAATACCCCCTATAGCTTGCTGCACTCCTGGCACAAATGGCGCGATATGCGTTTATGATTATCGTAAGCGATAATCACGCATATCGCTCATTAACCCCCTTCAGCCCCGTAATTCGGGGCTACATATGCTTATCTTGCTTCCTCGCCACCACTACGGGGGCTTGTCGGCTCAGCACCGCCCGATGGGCGCAGCTTCGCCAACAAGCCCCTACCCCGACCACCACCCCTAAAAGCGGTTAGGTCCTTTTTTGTCGGCTGGCGCTTTGCTCGGGGGCTTTCCACCCCCGAACCCTCCCCATAATCACCCACCGCCCCCTTGCGTTCCGGATGTCCCTTTGCTAGAGTTTAGCGGATGAACCGCTAAACCCTAGCAAGCCCACCCCCCACCCCCTAAAGGGGGCTACCTCTTTGAAATGCCAAGCCTTCTACAGCTTGCGCCCCTCTTGCGCCCAATCTTGCGCCCGACTGGGGCTATCCATAGCGAGAGCGCAGCGGATAAACCGCTGCGCACTCGCTTGCCCACCCCCCACCCCCTAAAGGGGGCTTTTTCTTTCAATTCTTGAAGATTACTAAGGCTCGGTTGCGCCCATGGGGAAATGGATATGATAAGAAAAAATTTAATTAAATAGGTAAGGACCGTTTTTAATTTTTTCTTATCATGAAAGGAGGGTTAAAGCAATCTGAATAACCATGGTAATAAAAAGTTATTTATGAATGTGTCCGGGCTGCGAAGTGGATGAGTACCTGGAGCAATGAAGGTTGGGCGATAGGAGCGGGCATGAACCTAGCCCTTAGAGGGCTAGAACCCTACCCGCCCCTATCGCCCTAGATGCAGCCCTCATGCTGATAAGAAGGCTACTGCAGTAAGTATATACTTTTTAACTAAAGTGTTAAAGAGAAGTATATACTTTTAACTTAAAAAACTTGCATTTATCCCGAAAAATTCGTACCTTTGCAATAGAGAAAGGGAGATAGTAGTTATCTCTTACCTCTTAAAGCTATCGTTATGAATATTAAACAATTATTTCAGCTAGAGTCTTGCTTGGAAAATCTTTCTGCAAATTTCATGCATACAGAAATAGATTATAAGACTAAACTCAAAAATAATTTTATGAAATCTAAAACATTTGGTTTTAATGATTTAGAAATGGAAGGTTCTTGGATTGTGATATTTGCAGAAGATATTACGGAACAAAGTTATATTATGAATGAAATCATCATGAAGGTTTCAGATATCAAATATTCCGCATTTATGTTTATGGACGAGAGCGAGATAGGAGTATACAGAATATTTATCCAAGTTAAAGAAGAAGAATAAATAAAGGTAACGAGGGGCTAACCACCCCTCATAAAAGCTATCGTGATATGAAAAAGAACAACCTCGACCATGCCGACATGGTCTTTCTCACATTTTTAGATAAAATGTGCGTCCACTTTGCCTATTGGGCAATTATCACTCTCGTTTATGTACTATGCAGCAAATAGCCTATGAACAGAATGACTTTCAAGTATTATCGAGCGCTGAAAGCAACGCTCGATATGCTAGCAAACAAGTGTAGCAAAGGAATCCTCATGTATGGTACCAACACCATCGAGCAGAAGACCTTCTGCAAACTCATCGACCTTCGCAAGGCTGCTAAAAGGCTACTCAGTTGTACGAGTATAGAGATACGAGGTATCGGTCATTATCTCGCAGCAGAGAAAGCCTTCGCAGCCTGGCTGCAAGAACATGTGACATTACCAGGTAACCCCAAATGGGGCTATCTATCTTCCCCTCATAATTGGTTCCGCAACAACTTTGCAGAAGACTTAAACATCTTGAAGTTGTCAATAGCGCATACCGAATATTTCATAATCCTCAGAGAGGAACATCTATTATATATTAGGAAACAATTATTCAGCCCTCGCCAACACGGATAAGGCAATATTTATGAAAAAAGTAAGACTATTCAACCATTATAATAATGGTGCAAACAGTAAGGTCAATGTTTATTTTGAAGATGGTACAGAATGGCATAGAACTGTAGATGCTTCTGATATTCAGAAATTGGCAAAGGAAGGGGAGAAATATTTGCCACAACTGATGAAGAAATATAAAGAACCTCAAAAGAAACAAGAATGGGTAACGGCTAGGGTAAATCCATACACTGGTATTTGAATGGATAATCCTTTTACATGGCAGCACTTTAAGTACTGCCTACTCCTCATCATCATTTATATATTAATCTCAAAAATCATAGAATTATGGCAGTAAATCAAAAAGCAATCGGGTGCAAACTCGAAATAAGAGTACTAGAGAAACTAGAGGATTATTGCGCCAAGCATGACCTAAAGAAAAACGCAGTAATCAATCTAGCTATTGAATATTACATCGACCACGTCTAAGTATAGCCGTGGTGTCCCTCTCAAAGGCTGGCTTTCGCCAGCCTTTTTTCGTGCCACCACGCCCCCGACCACCACCCCTATCGGGGTGTTGGAATCCGTAAGCAAAGTTAACCGCCTTAAAATAAAGTTAAAAACTAATTGTTAAAATGTAAAATAAAACTAAAGAAAAGCGGAAAATCCGCCTAAACCTCGCAGATACCTCGGGAGTAACTTGCGTTCAAAAACTTTTTGTACCTTTGCGCACGGTGAGGTACACCCCCTATCCGGGCAGCATGCTGCAGCCATGGCACGCGCCCCCCAAAGGGTACCACTCCGAATGTATTAACTATTTTGTATAACTAAAAGTATAAAATTATGGCACAATCTAAAGGTTTCTTTGGCCTTCGCAAAGGCTCAACCAAGAGTTTGACTTTCAGTGTCCTTGATGGTAAGCAGATTACTAAGGACCGTGTTTATGATGTCAAGAACCCACGCACCGAGGCACAGATGCGACAGCGAATGCTCATGACCACTATTGGCGCAGCATACAAGACGCTGAAGTCTATCGCCGACCACTCTTTTGAGGGATATTCAAGCGGTATGCAGTGTATGCGTCAGTTCAATAGTCGCAACCTCAACCGCTTCAAACAAGCTGCAAGCAGCTAAAGGTAGTGTAGCATTCAACGAATATAAGGATGGAGACGTCAACCCAATGCCTTTTTATCCTTGCTAGCGGTTCACTGCCTGGTTTCGCTTTCAAGTTCGATGAAACATCTAACTTGGAAATCGTGGGCGAAAAGGAAGGCGCAGACTTCACAACTGCTGAAGGCATCTACGCTGCTCTTGGTGTTCAGCGAAACGACCTCATTACTTTCTGTACCGTTATTGGTGAGGGAACAACCACAAATGGTGTGTACTCTTATAAGGCTGAGAACTTCAACATCGTTCGCCTTTATTGCGATAAGTCGGGCAGTGTTACAAAGCCTGCTGATGCATTTACCATCAGCACCAACAACGACCAGGCAACTATCGCAATGAGCACTGCAGCCAATGCTATCACCATCAAGACAGGTGAAGCAGACTTTGGAGCCGTTATTCAGAGCCGTAAGAACGATAGCGGTTGGTTACGCTCTGATGCAGTGATGATTGTTAATGATACCGTTATCGCAGATGTCAAGACCGCAAACCAGTTGGCCACATATCCAGTCGGCACCGAACTGATTTTGAATAACGGACCGATGGCTAATCAAGGAGATGCCGGAGCTGCTGAAGCTAAACCAGGTGTTAACCCTAAAAATTACACTGTAGCTAGCGGTCAAACCGCACAGATTGGTATCTCGAACCCTAAGAACGAGACAGTGACATGCACCGTCAAATCCGGCAACTCATACTGTAAGGTTACTAATGCCGGACTGATTACAAGCACCAACACAGGCGATACGGACCAAAATGCAACAATCGAAGTTGCCATTGGTGCTGCCAAATTCACAGTAAACGTAACCCTTAGTGCTGATGAAGGTCTTGGTTAAAAGTAACATGTATCGCCTGAATCGCTAGAATCTTTAATCATACAAATTAGGCTGGTACCTACTTGTTGGGTTCCAGCCTTTTTCGTACTAAAACCTATATAAAATGAACCAAGATACAAAAGATAAGATAGAATTTTCATCTGCGGTGATGTGTATAGCTGCTGCAATCGCAATCGGTATTACGAGTATAGTAGTAAGTCAAACGCACAATATAGAAGCAGGTGTATTAATCTTTATTGCACAATTGCTTATTTTCGCTGCGTCAGTATATCAAATCAATTATAAAATTTATCAGTATGGGGAAAGTAAATCAAAAGACGATAAAAAGTGACTTCTTCACTCTCGAAGAATTCACACGCTCAACAACCGCAAAAAGGTTGAAGATAGATAATACACCGAATGATGAAGTGATACGTAACTTGCAGTATGGAGTGCAGATGGTTCTAGATCCTTTGCGAAGAATACTCCAGGCACCTATTATAATCACTTCCGGCTATCGGTGTGCAGCATTGAACAAAGCCGTAGGAGGTGTGGCCAACAGTTGGCACACGAAGGGAAATGCAGCCGACCTAAGAATAAAGGATGAGGAAGAAGCAAAAGCGATATTCCAAGTCTTGAAAACACTGCCATCAGTCGATACGGTACTCTTCGAACACTCGTCAACCTCCATATGGATGCACGTACAATGGGACATGGAGAAAACACCAAGACATCATTTCAACTTTAATTTTCAAGCAAAATGAAAAAACTCCTCTTCATAGCTTTACTAATTGCTCTGATAGGCTGCAAGACAAAACAGACAATCGAGCAAGAGAAAGTGCAAACGGAATCTTCGATATCCAAAAGCACCATGGTTGATGATAGCAGTATTATTACTATTGTATATGATATGCTAAACCAAAATGAAACTACCAGGGAAATTACCCATCCTGGAACAAATGATACGCCCAGCACTCCAAAACCGCCAAATCGAAATCGACATCGAAAAGGCAAAATCGTGATAACAAAGACGGCCAAAAGTGCAAAATCAGAGATTGCAGACAGTACTGCGGTAAGTATAAACCACAAAACACCGAAAAAAGTAGCAAAACACGTTAACAATTGCACCCTCCTTCCTTGGGCGATAATTGCAATATTGATACTAATTCTGATGATTTGTGTTAAATATCGAGTTTGGCAGCAAAAAATATCGAATAAAATTAGGCACGGAACAGAATAAAATCGTATCTTTGCACCGTCTACTGAGGATAGAAGCAACGCTGAGGAGCGACTTTGAACGGCAGTAGGCGCACGATAGCAGATAGCCGTGAAGCGAAAACAAATCCTCGTTTCACGGCTTCTTTCTTTTCCGAATCTGATAGCAGATTTTAAGAAAATCTGATTACCTTAATACCGGTTAGAATTAAAAAGAGGAAAGTAAAAAAAGGAGGAAATATTCCGTTGTCAGCCACTCATGATTTCATTCCGAATTTTTTCATTTTCTTCATTTCAAAACCTTCTTCATAAAAGAAAACTAAAAAGAGATCAGATAAATTTACCATCTCTAGGAAGCCAACATCAAGATAAAGATTAGTAGAAAACAGAAAAACATCAATCAAAAGATCAGGATTTTTCTGAGGATTAGAGTTAAAGATCGTGATCAGACGCAAGTTTATGAAAAGTTTTAGTACCTTTGCAAATTGACTTCGGTCTAACATATGCATAAACCGATGAAAACAATTAAAAAACTTAGCTGATGGCTGTATCAGAAGATAGAAAATTTACAAAAGAACAAGTCTATACCCTACTTGAAGGAGCAAAGGGCAAGACGCTTGGTGAGGTTGATAAATCCCACCAGTTTGCTCGTACCTTAGAAAGTAAAAAGATTACAGGTATCGCTGGAGACGTAATAGAACAATCTGTTTTCGGTTACAAAAAAGACAGCAAACAGGAATGTGATATTGAGATTGATGGTGTTCTTACGGAAGTTAAGACCACTGGAGTTCGTGTACCCAAGAGAGACCTGAAGAATGTAAGCGGGAAAAAAGGAGAAGCTTATAATGTTTACCTGGGTGCAAAGGAAGGTATCAGTATTACACATGTAACCTTTGAACCGCCGATTCAGACAGACTTCGACACATCTCATTTTTGGGAAAAAACAGAACGGCTTTTAATCATCTTCTATGAATATAAATCTTACGAGGTTGTACCTGCTTCAGGCTATGCTAAGTTCCCTATTGTTGACTACTGCTACAATTCTTTCTCACAAGAAGAAAAAGACAAATTACAAAACGACTGGGAGATTGTCAGTAGCCACCTGCAACAGGTTTATCATGATTATCAGGATGCAGAAAAGCGTAACGAACAGTTGGTTGGTTTTACTCACCTTCTTCGTCCAAATCTCTTGCTGATAGAATTAGTACCAGGATTCAAGCGCACGGCAACAGGCTCTTACCAAAAGCCCCGATATAGATTGAAACAAACTTTTGTTGATTACATCGTACGAGGACATTTTGACAAAAGCAGAGCAAAGAATGAAATCGTACTGAAAGAATCTTTTTCAAGTTTCGCCCAGCTGGATGCCCGTTGCCATGCACTTACATTAAAGTATAAGGGTAAGACTCTGCCTGAGTTAAGAGAAATGCTCGGAATAGATGCTAAGGTCAAGGATATTTCAGCTAAATGCGTTATCCGTATGTTCGGAACTGATTGCAATAGGTTAAATCAGATTTCAGACTTCAACAAAGCTGGTATCATAGCGAAGACCATCACGATTACGCCCCAAGGTGGAAGAACAGAGGATATGAAACTCAAGCACATCGACTTTGAAGAATGGGCAGATAGAGATGCAGACTTTGAAGATTCAGATGTTTACGATTACTTCTGTGAGCACAGCTTCCTCTGCCCTATCTTCTGTGAGCATGATAGTAAAGACCCGAGCAAGACCGTTTTTGAAGGTTTTAAACGCTTTGCATTTGATGAAGATTTCATAGAAAATGAAGTTCGACGCACTTGGGAAGATTCCAGAAACCTGATTCATAGGAATGAGTTGGAATGGGAATACGTTTATGACAAAAAAGGTAATAAACGTATGAATAATAGCGGTTCCTATATGGGAGCCCCAAACTTCCCTAAGAGTTCTGAATATAATGTTTTCTTCCGAGGAGGAGCTGATATTTCGACAGAGAAAACAAGAACAGAAAGTGTGAATGGCATTAGAATGCTACCGCAGTTTTTCTGGCTCAAGGGTTCATATATTGCTAAAAAATTACAAGAAATTCCATACATATAAATATGTCTAAAAATACAATAAAGGTAGTAGAACTATTCGCAGGCGTAGGAGGTTTCCGCATAGGTTTAGAGGGAGCTTCAGATGCCTATGAAACCATTTGGAACAACCAATGGGAACCATCAACCAAACACCAAGATGCTTCACTCGTATATAGAGCACGCTTTGGTTCAAAGGGTCATAGCAACCAAGATATTAATACAGTACCAACAGCTGATATTCCTGATCATGACTTGTTGGTAGGCGGCTTCCCATGTCAAGATTATTCTGTAGCTTCAACTCTTAGCCGTTCTGGTGGAATTGAGGGTAAGAAGGGTGTGCTTTGGTGGCAAATCTATCGCATCTTAAACGAGAAGGGAGATAATCGTCCAAGCTATATATTCTTTGAGAATGTTGACCGTTTGCTCGGTTCGCCAGCCAAGCAACGTGGACGTGATTTTGCAATCATCCTTGCTTCACTCGCAGATTTAGGCTATACGGTAGAATGGCGAGTAATCAACGCAGCAGAATACGGAATGCCTCAGCGCAGACGCCGTACTTATATTGTCGGTTACCGCGAGAATTCAAATGTTTCAAGACAAGTACAAGAGTTGAAGGATTGGGTGCTTTATGAAGGCGTACTAGCAAAGGCTTTTCCTTTCAAACCGAAGGATAAAACCCTCTCTGAATTTGAGATTAAAGGAACTATTAAGGAGGTTTCGGATAATTTCAACAAAGAAGGAAAAGACAGTCCATTTGGAAATGCCGGTATCATGCGCAACCGTTGTGTATATTCGGTAGATGCAGAGGCGGTTTATGATGGTCCTGTTATGACACTTGGCGGCAATATCGTTGATGAGTCCCTGGTACCAGAGGAGTTCTTTATTCCGCAAGATGAAGTTGCAAGATGGGAATACGAAAAGGGTGCAAAGAAAATAGAACGCACTACCAAGGAAGGTTTCAAGTATCTTTTCTCTGAGGGCGGAATGGCCTTCCCTGATTCCCTGGATAAGCCTTCACGTACAATCATTACAGGTGAAGGAGGTGCTGGTGCATCACGCTTCAAACATGTCATCAAGACTGCATCGGGGCGCTATCGCCGACTGATACCTATAGAATTGGAGCGTCTGAATATGTTCCCAGATAACCACACCTTGCATCCCGATGTTACGGATGCTCGTCGGGCCTTTCTGATGGGAAATGCTTTGGTGTGCGGAATCGTGCAGCAGATTGGCAAGAGTCTTTACCGCTTCATCTATGAGAAGGAACCGGTTTCTACCCATCCGATAGATATTAAGCGTGACTCTCAACCAAAGCTGAATTTTGGCTTATTCTCAGAATTGAATCCTGAGTTGAAAATAAATAAGCCAAAGAAGAGCTACACCTTGGATATGAACAAAAGTCTCTTGGTAGGCTTTGTCAAGGAAGATAATACAGATTATTTCCTAGATGGTGGTCAGACAAAGATTTACTATACCGGTAAGACCAAGTCTTTCCCATCGACTGTTGCGCTCAACAAGCTTTACTATTTCATGCCTTATATCAAGGGCAAGGGAGTCAAGGATTTGTATCTCATCCGCATAGCTCGCATAGGCTGTAAGGCAGAGATTCATCCAGAGTCAAATGATAAAGACCCACGCCTTGTGTTCGAACTGGAATATTTAGAGAGCTTGCCAAACTACATGATGCTGAAGCCTAATATCTTCAACACCTATAGAAACACAGTTCTAGGAAGAGTGATGGGGGAAATAGAATAATTCTATCCCCTATCCTTCTTCAAGGAGAGATATTAATATATTGATAAAATCTTAAAATCTTAAAAAGAATGAGCGAATACATTATTCACAACATTGGTTTAACTGTCGTCCCACAGTTTGATTTTGATGAAAACGAAGAGAAAGATAAGCCAGTATCCTTGTTTCCTAACTTTTACCTGGGCAAAATCATTGGGAAAAAGGGAAGCGAATTGAGTATAAATAGAACCAGACGTGGAGAAGGAGAAGAACATATTCCCAATTGTGTTCTAAGAAACGAAAATGGTATTGCCTTAATAAGAATCCATAATAAGGAAAATCTTACAATCTATGATTTGCCTGATAGTACAGAGAAAGAAGTACAGGATTGTATTGGTACTTCTCAGAATAGTTATCCATATGCTTATGTAATCGTAGATTATCGCAATGAGAGATGCCAAATTGCCATTGAAAAATCATCGGCATGGGACAGAAACACAAAAACCATTAGGAATGGTCTAGAGATTTTTTTTAATGATAAATTATATAGCAGCATGGGCATACATACTACGATAAAAGAAAAAACTATAAGAACTCAATTTGAAGATTTTATTGATTGTAGAACTATTGATTACGGAGATATAATTGAAGAGTTTACATTCAAATATGTAAATACTAAACATTGTCCTACGACAAGAATTCCAAAAGAGTTGACGGAGGAGATGGAAACTGCGCTCAAAGATATTAGAAACAGTTGTGAAATTTCGCAATTATAGGCGAGTATACATGCAACGAAAATATCATAGCCAAATATCCGATGAATGATATAGTTATCAGCAATTATAAGGAATATAGGACTCCAGAAATTGAAACTAGCGATTTTGATTTGACCAAATGGCTGGATGAGGTGTTTTACAAAGTAAAAGAAAGAAAAGATGACAAAGAGATTCCAACAAAACCAAAGAGATAAACTGAAAGAACATTTCAAAAATCATATCTTTTACAGGCTATGTCGTGAAGTTCGTGATGTGTTTCTTCAGCAATACCCTGCAATCATAATCTCTACCGAGAATTTGTTTGTTGATGCAGCAAAAGAACTAGACATAATACTAAGTGATGGCGATATCGACGCAGATTATTGTAAAGATATGTGGACCAATTCTTTAACTATTTATCGAGAACAAGATAATACTCTTGCCGAAGTCGCAACAAGTCAAGCGGAGGTTGCTATGTTATTATATACCATTATGTTTGGTATTAATGCTGTCAACCATTCTCATTATAGAGGAAAACTACAAAGGACTCTGCATGAAAGTATTCATAAAATGTGGAAATGTAATAACCAGCCAGCCTGTATTGCAATAGAAATCAAGTTGAAGGAGTCGGTAAATCAATATACAGAGGAGATGATGGGATGGATGAAAGAGTATTTCGTTTCGCAATCAAATCTAACAGAAGAAATTAATGAAACTCTATCTTCCAAGAAAAAAAATCATCCGAAGAAGAATTGTAAAAATTCAGAAGAGTATCCTACGTTCCATTATAATTGTAAGAATCAAGAAACAAGAGTGAAACGGATAAATCTTGTTATGAGAAAAATGCAAGAGTGGGAATGGATAGAAGAGCCAAGATATGCTGAAGATTTCGAACGTTTGTTTGATGGAGAAAACAGGAATTGTAACATTAGATGGATAGGGAAACCTTTGGCTATTCTAACAGAATTAACCAAGCGTATTCTCGAGCAATCCTATATGGATAAGCAGAAAGGTGTTTCGGCCTCATCTATCGTTAAAAAACAATTTGGGAAAAACCGTAGTAGCAACACCGAAAGATTGGATGAGAGTGTTGAGAGCCGAATCAATATTATTTTATCAATTTTAGATTACAATAAAGAACTGCCACTTTTACGAAAAGAAAATGATGAAGAGATTGACATTAGAGATATAGCTCTTCAAGATGCGTATAAAAAGAGTTGCGTATAAAAAGAGTTGCGGGGGTGTAATTTAAACTGTGTCAAGGCTTGTTCTTAACTTTCATTCCCACTCCCTGCTGGGGGCATGCCCCCAGCAGGGAAGCCTTTTCGGCTGCAAAGTTACATAATTTTAAATCTATCTCCAAATTTTATTGCCA